>OASR01000052.1_pt1 | contig 88042 bp, 66 predicted proteins | sample 1475751 | NCBI WGS metagenome assembly OASR01 (sample SAMEA2579907, study PRJEB22360) | human gut metagenome | biome: human gut; feature: human-associated habitat; material: faeces | place: Denmark | collected 2008/2010 | reverse complement strand
TAAGCGGGCAGTGAGCTGCGAAATGCATCAGGATTTCGGAGCGAATGCCCGCGTGCCGCCAAAAAGCGCTTCGGAAAGGTTAGAAAATACCAGTTCTGCGGCCAGCTGACGGAGTCCATACCAGTTTCCCACGCCCATCTTGACCTACACTACCTATCATTTACAAAGCGTCTTAAACAGCTAAACTCCAATATAATGCATTTAATAGAACTCATATAAAGCGTTCGCTCTAGAAAACGTCTAGAAAACTTTCCACATTTTTTCCAAAATAAAGATTCCCTTTTTTCATTTACAATGATATAATGCTATCAAATTGCCTAGAGATAAAGGGCAAAAAATTTCATACTACTTGGGGAGGAAGTCATGTCACTTCATTTTAAACACACACGAAATGCCTGCTATCTCGGTTATATTACGCAGGCTATCGTCAACAACCTGGCACCGCTTTTGTTTGTCACGTTCCAGTCACAGTTCTCCATATCCCTGGAGAAAATCGGTCTGTTAATTTCCATTAATTTTGCTATGCAGATGTTCGTGGATATCCTGGCTGCCAAATATGTTGACAAAATTGGTTACCGTATCTGTACGGTTGCCGCACATGTATGCTGTACGGTAGGACTTGTTGGAATGGGAGTTTTTCCTTTTCTATTCTCAAATGCCTATGCCGGGTTGATCGTTGCTGTATTGATTAACGCCATCGGCGGAGGTCTGATTGAAGTATTAATCAGCCCGATTGTGGAATCTCTGCCCGGTGACGAGAAGGCATCCGCCATGAGCCTGCTGCATTCCTTTTATTGCTGGGGGCATGTAAGTGTCGTCCTTATTTCTACCCTGTATTTTGTGACGGTGGGAATCAGCAAATGGTATCTGCTGACTGTATTCTGGGCAATTATTCCTTGTTTTAATGCCTTTTTCTTCAGCAAAGTACCCTTACATACCGTGGAAACCGAGGCGGAATCCATGCCGATTCGAAAGCTGTTCTCCATGAAGATCTTCTGGATGTTTCTCATACTGATGATCTGCTCCGGTGCTTCGGAACAGGCGATGTCACAGTGGGCTTCTCTGTTTGCAGAATCAGGACTGAAAGTATCCAAGACTTTAGGGGATCTGCTGGGTCCCTGCGCTTTTGCCGTATTGATGGGCGTTTCCCGTGTCTTCTATGGAAAATTCGGTGCCAGAATCAAGCTGAAAAAGTTTATCATTGCCAGCGGGTTCCTGTGCATCATCAGTTATCTGCTTGCCACGCTTTCCCCCTATCCGCTGCTGTCTCTGGTTGGCTGCGGACTGTGCGGGTTATCGGTGGGGATCATGTGGCCCGGAACATTCAGCCTCTCCTGCCAGTACTGTCCACAGGGCGGAACCGCTTTGTTTGCACTTTTGGCACTGGGCGGCGATATCGGCTGTGCAGCCGGTCCCGGCCTGGTAGGTGTAGTCTCCAACCTGGCTAATGACAGTTTAAAGAGCGGACTGCTGTTTGCCATGGTATTCCCAATCGTGATGGTAATCGTCACCGGTATGCTGCGTAAAATTAAAAAACCAGCTGTTGTACAATAACTAAATATCTGTTGGGGCAAATGTGAAAAAGCCATAAAGGATGATATTTCAAAATCCTTTATGGCTTTTATAATATTTAATTTTAATATTTAATTTTGTTATTTATATATGAATCATTCTCATTAGCTATAGGGTAATTCTTTTTCTGCTTTTAGAACCTTACAATTTTTCTTATAGAAGGCAATTCCATAACAAATCAGGCTCGTGTATCCATCCATAATCAACTCTTCTCCATAGTGCATTCTGGAGATTTGATCAAGGGCTGCAGCAGCACATTTTTCCATATTCATAAAGCAATCCGCAACTTTCAATTCCAAAATAATCACTGGCTTCTCAACATCTAAACTGCGAATTTTTATATCGTAGCGTCCATCTCCGGATTCTCTATTGGAGTCTACTATGAAATCATTCAGCCTTCCCAGCACTCCAATTAAGAAGCCATGATAGAATAATTCTGCATTATCATAAAAACTAATACTTTCCCGCAATAGAATCGTGATTTGCTTTTCCAGAATCTCATGATCTCCTGCCAGTAAAGCCGAATATAAATTTGAGAGGTCTTTCTCCTCTACCTTATTTTCAAACCACTCTAAAATTTTAGATTTATATACCGTTTTTACTTCTGTATTTGGAATACCCATGGTTAAATACCGTTCGTCCCCAAGCATCTGCTCATTTACCTTTTTCAGATATCCAGTAAAAAATAGAAAGTTCCATAGATTATCTTGTGACTTATTGATATCCTCGTAAGTAATATCTTCGTGTATCAGTTTTATAATACTGCCGCCATCTATTAATTCTTCAATTTCCTGTTTAGCATTCATATCTGCTTTTTCAATCAGCATTTTCACGATGCTGTTTGAACTAGTATTCGACCAGTATGGCTGAGGCAGAGCATCTTTATCTGCTCTGTAACGATCCGTATAGTTTAAAACACTCCAGGGATTAAAAACATCGGTAAAACCAAATCTATACCCATCATACCATTTTTTTATCGTAGCCATCTGCCGGGAGCATCTATAATACTCCAGCATCTGTGCAACTTCATATTCTGTAAATCCGAAATGCTCTGAATATCTGCTGTCCGTAATGGATAGTATCTTCAAATTATTTAATCCTGTAAATATACTTTCTTTTGATATCCGAAGGCAGCCCGTGATTACCGCAAACTCCAAAGATAAATTCGTTTTCAATGCTGATTCAAACAAGGAGCGTATAAATTCAATCATTTCCTGATAAAATCCACAGAAATATGCATTTTCTAAAGGAACATCATATTCATCAATTAATATTATTACCTTTTCTCCATAAACTTTAAACAGACAGTCCGATAAAAATTTTAATGCCTTTGCAAATTGAACAGGAGTGGCTTCATTATTTTGGATTTCTTTAAATCTCTTTTTTTCATTTTCCAGGATTTTTGAACTTTCAACTACATCATTATGTCGATTATATTCTCCTATTATTTCATCCTTAATGCTTTCCACCGCCATATCAAACGAAGGTTGTTTTCCACTTTTAAGCGATAAACTGATAACTGGATATTTTCCCATGCAGGATGTATATTTGTTTCCTTCATTCATAATAGCCAAGCCATGAAACAATTCAGACGAAGGCTCTGGTGTTTTTTCAAAAAAATATCTCAGCATACTTAAGTTTAAAGTTTTACCAAATCTTCTTGGTCGTGAAAAGAGGTTAACCATCCCTTTATAGTCTAATAATTCTTTTATAAACAGGCTTTTGTCCACATAATAGTAATCGTTCAATATCAGGCTTTTAAAGTCATCAATTCCGATAGGCAATGGTTTATAATCCATGAATTTTACCTCCCTAAACATCCTATTTCACTTATTATACCCCAGATATTGAACAATCACAAATGGTTTCTATGGTAACGATCGTGTCCATCCATAACTCCGCCATATCATAACTGATTATATTCAAAATAAATCCTATCAAATCACAAATTCGTATACCCCATCAAAGATTCATCCACAGCTCTTGCCGCTTCTCTGCCCTCCCGGATCGCCCAGACTACCAGCGACTGTCCTCTGTGCATATCCCCCGCCGTAAATACACGCTTTACAGAGGTCTGATACTGCAAGAACCCGGTTGCCACATTGGTTCTTGTGTCCAATTCTACTTTAAATGCATCCGTAACATATTTCTGTGCCCCTAAGAAACCTGCCGCGATCAAGACCAGATCCACATTGACTGTCTCCTGGTTTTCCGTGATGGGAACCATCATCATGCGCCCTGTTTTTTCATCCTTTTTACTTTCCAGCTTCACAATTTTAGCCTGGCTGACCTCGCCCTTTTTATTTGCAATAAATTCTGAGACGGTTGTCTGGTATACGCGGGGATCGTGTCCAAAGACCTCAATTGCTTCTTCCTGGCCATAATCTGTTTTACATATTTTGGGCCATTCGGGCCACGGATTATCAGCTGTACGTGTATCCGGTGCCTTTGGCATCATTTCAAGCTGGATTACGGATGCCGCACCCAGACGTATTGCAGTGCCAACACAGTCGTTACCGGTATCCCCCCCACCGATTACCATGACTTTCTTTCCTTTGGCAGAAATAAAGTTCTGATCAGCAAAATTGGAATCCAGCAGGCTCTTTGTGGCAGCTTTCAGGAAATCTACCGCAAAATAGATTCCCTTTAACTCCCTGCCCGGAACACTGATATCCCTGGGATTGGATGCACCACAAGCCAGAATTACACGGTCAAAATCTTTTAGCAAACCATTTGCCTTAATATCTTCACCAATATTGGTATTGGTAATAAATGCGATTCCCTCTGCTTCCATAATCGCAATTCTTCTGTCTATTATGGACTTATCCAGCTTCATATTGGGTATGCCATATCGAAGAAGTCCTCCAATCCGGTCATTTCTTTCAAAGACCGTCACCTTATGGCCTCTTTTGTTAAGCTGCACAGCTGCAGCAAGTCCGGCTGGTCCGCTTCCCACGACTGCCACTTTTTTTCCCGTTCTGACTTTGGGTGGACCAGGAACCACCAATCCCATCTCAAATGCATTTTCAATGATTGCCCATTCATTTTCTTTCGTGGCTACCGGTTCTCCATTTAAGTTGCAGGTACATGCTGCTTCACACAGTGCCGGACATACCCTGGCGGTAAACTCCGGGAAACAATTGGTTTTCGCCAGTCTGTGATATGCCTGCTCCCAGCTTCCGTTATACACCAGATCGTTCCATTCCGGAATCAGGTTCTGCAGCGGACAGCCCGATGCCATTCCTCCGATCATCATGCCGGACTGGCAGAACGGCACACCGCATGCCATACATCTTGCTCCCTGAAGCCGCTGCTTTTCCCTGGATAAGGGAACGTGGAACTCGCTGAAATTCTTAATTCGGACTTTTGGACGTACTGTCACGCTGGTCTCTCTGTTAAAATCTAAAAATCCTGTTGGTTTTCCCATTTAATTTCCTCCCATCTCCAACCGGCATTTATCCGCCGGTGGCCATTATCCTCTCGTATTCGCATAAAATGCTTCAATCTGTGCCTGTTCGCTGCTCAGCCCTTTTTCTTCCATCTGGACAATTTTCATCAGCATCCGGTTATAATCTTTTGGAATAATCTTTTTAAATTTGGGGAGATATTCTTCAAAATGTTCCAAAATTTTCTTTCCTTTTTCCGAATTGGTGTAAGCTGCATGTTCTTTGATCATTTCTTTCAGTTCAAGGACATCATATTTGAATGTAATCTTATCAATAGATACCATCTCTTTGTTCAGCTTCCGGTAGAGGTCACTGTTCTCATCCAGTACATAAGCGATTCCGCCGCTCATGCCTGCCGCAAAGTTCTTACCGGTACTTCCAAGGATTACAACCCGTCCTCCTGTCATGTATTCACAGCCATGGTCGCCCACGCCCTCCACTACCGCATTGGCACCGGAGTTACGAACGCAGAAACGTTCTCCTGCCACGCCATTCATATATGCCTTTCCACTGGTTGCTCCATAGAGGGCAACATTTCCGATAATAATATTTTCATCTTGTTTGTATTTTGCAGATTTGGGAGGATAAACAATCAGCTTTCCGCCGGACAGTCCTTTGCCAAAATAATCGTTGCTGTCTCCTACCAGTTCCAGGGTAAGTCCCTTTGGAATGAAAGCTCCGAAGCTCTGTCCCCCGGCACCGTTACATTTCACGGTGTAAGTGTCCTCCTCCAGTCCGTCCGGATACATTTTCGTGATTTCAGAACCAAATATCGTTCCAAAAGAGCGGTCCGTATTCATAACATCTACTTCGATGCTTCTTTTCTGCCGATTGGACAATGCCCCTTTTAATTTCTTCACCAAAATTTTCTCATCCGCTGTTTTCTCAAGTTCAAAATTATAAACCTGTGCCGGATCAAAAGTCACTTTCATCCCTTCTTTTGCAAATGGGTTATTGATAATTGCGCTTAAGTCTACTCTGGAAGCTTTTTTATTAGCAATATCAGCTTTTCGTTTTAATAAATCCGACCTTCCAACCAGATCATCAATAGTACAGACACCCAGTTTTGCCATATATTCACGCAGCTCTTCTGCGATAAATTTCATAAAATTCATGACATATTCCGGTTTTCCGCGAAACCGCTTGCGAAGTTCCGGATTCTGGGTTGCCACTCCTACCGGACAGGTATCCAGGTTGCATACCCGCATCATAACGCATCCCATAGTGACCAGAGGGGCGGTTGCAAATCCATATTCTTCTGCACCTAATAATGCGGCAATTGCCACATCCCTTCCGCTCATCAGTTTACCGTCTGTTTCAATCACTACTTTATTGCGCAGACCGTTCATAATCAATGTCTGATGGGTCTCTGCAAGCCCCAGCTCCCAGGGCAGCCCGGCACCCAGAATAGAACTTCTCGGTGCTGCACCGGTTCCTCCATCATATCCGGAGATGAGTATTACCTGGGCACCTGCTTTTGCCACACCTGCAGCAACGGTACCTACCCCGGCTTCCGCCACCAGCTTTACAGAAATCCTGGCTTCCTTGTTGGCATTTTTGCAATCATAGATCAGCTGTGCCAGATCTTCAATAGAATAGATATCATGATGGGGCGGCGGTGAAATCAGGCTGACACCCGGTGTGGAATGTCTGGTCTTAGCAACCCAGGGATAGACCTTCTGCCCGGGCAGATGACCACCTTCTCCTGGTTTTGCACCCTGTGCCATCTTAATCTGGATTTCTTTTGCACTTACCAGGTATTTGCTGGTGACTCCAAAGCGTCCGCTGGCAACCTGCTTGATAGCGGAACAGCGGTTTATACCGTCTTTCCCCGTTTTCAAACGTTCATCACTTTCTCCGCCTTCACCGCTGTTGGATTTTCCATGGAGACGGTTCATGGCAACAGCCAGCGTCTCATGTGCTTCCTGGGATATGGATCCGTAGGACATCGCTCCGGTCTTAAATCTCTGAACAATGGAATCCACACTTTCCACTTCTTCTATTGGTACGCCTTTTTCCGGATAGCGGAAATCTAAAAGACTTCTCAAATATCCCGATTCTTCCTTATCCACCATCTGTGTATACTGTTTAAATAATTCGTAACTGCCCTGTTTTGTAGATTCCTGAAGCAGATGTATAGTCTTGGGATTATAACGGTGCTCTTCTCCCTGGCTTCTCATTTTATGTCTTCCAATACTGTCCAGAGTCAGATCTACGCCAAGGCCCAGGGGATCAAATGCCGCAGAGTGCAGTGCGTCCATATCACCGGCTATATCCTCCAGATTAATACCGCCGATTCTGCTCACCGTATTGGTAAAATATTTCTCCACAACATCCGGGTCAATACCTACTGCTTCAAAAATCTGTGATCCCTGATAGGATTGAATTGTTGAAATTCCCATTTTAGAAGCAATTTTTACAATACCATGCAAAACGGCATTGTTGTAATCATCTACCGCCGCATAATAATCTTTGTCAAGCATCTCGCTGTCAATCAGCTGGCGGATTGTCTCCAATGCCAGGTATGGATTAACTGCACAGGCCCCATACCCCAAAAGTGTGGCAAAGTGATGTACTTCTCTTGGCTCACCCGATTCCAGAACAATCGCCAGTGAAGTCCTTTTTTTCGTCTTCACCAAATGCTGGTGCACTGCGGATACTGCAAGCAGGGAAGGGATGGGCACGTGATTTTCATCCACACCACGGTCTGTCAGAACCAGAATGTTGGCACCGTCCCGGTGCGCCTTATCCACTTCTACAAACAGACGTTCAATCGCCCTGACAATACTGGTGCTTTTATAATATGTGATAGGAACTTCCGCAGCCTGAAAGCCGTCTACCTTCATGCTTTTGATCTTCATCATATCCGTATTGGTTAAAATGGGATTTTGCACTTTGAGCACCTGGCAGTTTGCAGCCTGTTCTTTTAACAGGTTTCCATCCTTTCCCACATAAACAGTTGTGGACGTTACGACTTCCTCACGAATGGCATCAATGGGTGGATTGGTAACCTGGGCAAAAAGCTGTTTAAAATAATTAAACAACGGCTGGTGTTCTTCTGATAACACTGCAATCGGCGTATCCACACCCATGGCTCCGATTCCTTCCGCGCCATTTAACGCCATATTACGGATGGAGGTGCGGTACTCCTCATAGGTATAGCCAAATGCTTTCTGCAGTCTTGCCAATTCTTCCGGCTGGTACTCATGTGCCCTTGTATTTGGAATCTTAAGATCCCGCAGCTGTACCAGATAACTGTCTATCCACTCCCCGTAAGGCTGGCTTTTCGCATAGCGCTCTTTTAAGGTATCATCATCCACCACTTCTCCCTTAACGGTATCTACCAGCAGTATTTTACCGGGATGAAGCCTTTCTTTTAAGACAATTTTCGCCGGGTCTATATCCAGGACCCCAACCTCAGAAGATAAAATCATGTATCCATCATCTGTAATATAGTACCTGGAAGGCCGAAGTCCATTGCGGTCCAGCACTGCCCCCATAATATCCCCGTCGCTGAATAGAATCGATGCCGGTCCGTCCCAGGGTTCCATCATCGTCGCATAGTACTGATAGAAATCCTTCTTTGACTGGGTCATATTCCGGTTATTATCCCATGGCTCCGGGATCATAATCATAACAGCCAGCGGCAGATCCATTCCGCTCATTACCAGGAACTCCAGCGTATTATCCAGCATTGCAGAATCGGATCCCTGGGTATTTACAACAGGAAGAACCTTATGTAATTCATCCTGTAAATGTGGGGAAACCATTGTCTCTTCCCGCGCCAGCATTTTATCCGCATTGCCTCTGATGGTATTGATTTCACCATTGTGCACTATCAAGCGGTTTGGATGTGCCCGCTGCCAGCTGGGATTGGTGTTGGTGCTGAATCTGGAATGCACGGTTGCAATAGCAGATTCATAGTCCGGGCTCTGCAGATCCGCAAAGAACGTACGAAGCTGCCCAACCAGAAACATCCCTTTATATACAATGGTTCTGCTGGAAAGGGATACCACATAGGTATTATCATTACTCTGTTCAAAAACCCGGCGGGCTACATAAAGCCTTCTGTCAAAATCCAGTCCCTTTTCCACATCATTTGGCTTTTTGATAAATGCCTGCATAATGCAGGGCATACATTCCAGTGCTTTGTGTCCCAATACCTCGGGAACCGTAGGCACCTCTCTCCACCCCAGAAGTTCCAGTCCCTCTTTTTCCACAATGATCTCAAACATCTTCTTCGCCTGGTTTCTCTTTAATTCATCTTGTGGAAAGAAAAACATGCCAATCCCATATTCTCTTTCAGAACCTAAAAAGATGCCGAGGGATTTGCAGGTCTTCGAAAAGAATCTGTGAGAAATCTGTAATAGGATTCCTACACCGTCACCTGTTTTTCCTTCGGCATCTTTGCCAGCTCTATGTTCTAAATTTTCTACAATCTTTAAAGCATTCTTTACGGTCTCATGGGTTTTCACACCTTTGATATTCACAACGGCGCCTATGCCGCAGTTATCGTGTTCAAACGTCTGTCTGTACAGCCCGCTTCCCCCCGATCGCAATATTCGATTTTGTCTCGTCATATTTTCGTTCCTTTCTCTCGTTTTTCTCTGAACATAATATACACCTATTTTTTTCATCTGTAAACCATTAATTTTTAAGTTATTGTCAGATTATTCGTCTATTTATTATTATCTATTATATTATCTGATTATTGTAATTGTAACTTTATTTCTGCCGCCACTGTAAAAACATTAGACAAGCTATTATCAATCATTTTTCCAAATATTTTTTTTATAAATTTTACTTCATATTCCTTTCAAAACATTATTTTTTTAATTGTGTACAAAATTAAAGGACGATTTTGGATACCAGAACGCGTCTGACAACTCCAAAATCATCCTCATCCTTCCGTTAAATAAACGCACTGAATAGAACAGAAGATAAATTAACTGCGATATGAAATACAATTGGCGCCTTAATGGTTCCCCATTTTTCATAAACCCAGATCAGCAGAAGTGCCATTGGCAATGCAAATAAAAACTGAATCATGTTACCATGATAAATTGCAAATATAAAAGCCCCCAGAAATACTGCCGTTTTCTTCGATCTGACAAACCGTTTTATCCGCTGGTACACCAGCCCTCGAAACAGATACTCTTCCATTATCGGCACCAGAATTCCCACACCTATAATCTGTATCCAAAGCCCGCTTCCAAACAGAGCTTCCTGAGCTGCATTAGAGAATATTCTGTCAACCTCTATAAGATTAATCAGATAAGACAGCACCTGATTGCTGATGACCGCCATCACAATAATCAGCAGATAGGTCCATGCCGGCATGGCGTCCGGGCGGTCCTTTTTCCGCCCATAAAGCTGCCCGTCCTTCCAGTATAGAAAACATACTACCGGAAGCACAATCAGCGCCGACAGCGTTGTCAGCAATGCAGAATCAAATCTGCTGCCAAACACCGTTACCACTCCTGCCGATGCCAGAAAATGAATCAATATCGGAACCAGTACTCCTGCAACATTATCAAATATCATAAATGAACGCGCCCCTATCTTCCAAAATAGTCGTCGATACCATTAGCAATTCCCTGTACCATCACATCCTGGTTCCCAGAATCCGCCATATATGCATCATCTCCCGGATTTGTCATAAATCCCATTTCCAGTATCGTCACCGGTATCTGGCTCCAATTGATGCCTGTCATCTCATCTTCTGCCAGAATTCCCCGGTTAATCAGCCCTGTGGCTTCACAATAGCGGTCAATCAGGCATTGTGACAAACGCATACATTCCTCTAAAATGCTTCCAACGTAAGGATTCGACTGTGTGGGCGCCATAGTTAGTGCACCGGCAACACTGCTGTCTTCTGAACCATTTGCATGTATGCGTACCAGAATATCTGCCCCCGCTTCATTGGCGATGGTTGCTCTGTCAATATTCCCAAGATCAACTTCATGGGTTGTCCTTGTCATCACCACCTGATAACCTCGTTTTTCCAGCTCTGTCTGAAGTTTTAAAGAAACGTCCAGATTCAATTCGTATTCATCCAGACCGGATACACTACCTGTGGTACCGGTAGCGAGGCGTGCCTTCATTACCTCAGAACCAGGACCGTTTGCTTCTGTTTGGCTCATATCCTGTCCCGGTCCCTGATGACCTGCATCCACGGCAACAACAGGTCCCTGGGCTTTTGTTTCCTGGGAGTTCGATGTTTCCAGTTCATTTTGTACGGTTCCCAGATCCGTTTTTGTATCATTTCCGGGCTCTTCCCCTGTCTTTCCCGGTTCGTTATTTGTTTCTTTATTCTGTTCTTTATCGGTTTCATTATTTGTTTCTTTATTGGTTTCTTTATTCGTTTCTTTATGCGTTTCTTTATTGGTTCCTTTATTCATTTCTTTATTCGTTTCTTTACTCGTTTCTTTATTCGTTTGATTATCCTTTTCCGTCTTTTGCTTCCCAGTGCTTCCACCTGCAGAATCAGAACCTGCTTCTGTTACAGCCTCTCCATTATTGGTATTTCCGCTGCTGTCCAAAAACGTACAGCCGGTTGTTAACAGCACAATCGCCATTGCTGCTCCCAAACATTTTACTAATTTTCTATGCATTTTTTGTTCCTTTCTCCTGAGACTGTTCATGATCCAAACATAAATCCGCCTTTTGAATGATTACATAATGGCTGGTATTTTATCATCTTCGGGTTCTGTTCTCCATAGGACATTATTAAACAGAAGTTGAAAATATCTAAAATACCAGCCACATGAATGTATCTCTTTTAAAATAAATTAGGTAACTCCATTGATTTCAAATAACATTTCCCACCTTGATAAATAAAATAAAATTTTGCTTCTTTGGCATAAGACTGGGATTCTTCTGTTTCAGTGTCCCCATCTTCACCTTCCGCAATACGGGTTCCTGTATATTTACAATTATATTTTGTCTTAACTTCAATTCCAATGTAATTTTCTTCTTTCGCATCCGGAAAATACGGCTCTCCATAGGTACTGTTAAACCCGCTAAATTCCAGCTGTTCAATTACCAGCGCAGTATCTGAGAACAGATTCCCGCTAACCGTTTTCAATAAAGTTTCTTTATCCTGTACTTTATCAAAGACGGCTCCCAGTGACTGTACCGTCTGCTTCTGTACTGCTGACGAATAGAATTCTTTCAGCGCCTGCTTGCCAAGCTCCTGCATCTGTGTCTTTGCATTTTCACTAAGCTTGCATTCCTCTCTGACATCTACGGAACTTTCATCCTGCTCCGGCTTCCATTTCGTCTCATATTTTTCAAAAGGTAGTCCTGACACCGTCAATGTGTATTCCTTTTTCTCCAGATATGGTACTACATAAGATTTTGCACCTGCAGACAGTTTCTCATCTTCTTTCACCAAACTGTTCTCCAATGCTTTTTGATCCAGCATAACTTTGGAATCCACCGGTGCCGTAACCTTCACCTTCTTTGCCTCGTCTACATGGTCATTGCACACCCAGCGTTCAAACATGCCATATCTCTTATTATCCTGGCGAACCAGATCTACCGTTCCTGTTACCGGATCTTTACTATCTTTGGGCGTATAAGTAAAGGTAAACGTCTGTACCATTTTCCCGTCTTCACTTAAATTGCGGTCTCCGGACTGCAAAGTATACTCATCAATATTTTTTTCATTTTTAATGTAACGCTCTGCACTTTTCTGGGGATTGCTGTCATACGTTCCCTGGTAAACAAATGCACCTGCCGCTGATAAAACACCGGCACAAACAAACCAGGCTGTAAGTATTCTTTTATTCTTACGATGCTTCCGCCATTTGTACTGCTGCTGCTTGTCCATTACTTTTCCTCCTCTATCTCTTTTCTTCATAAGCAAGAATTACTTTCAGATTTTTCTTTTCAAAATCATTCAGTAAGTCCATAGAGTCAAAAGTTTCCGGATCATAAGTAGGAACGTACCAGGTTTTTGTACCAAAGTAATCATTCCATTCCTGTTTCGTAAATTTCCTGCCATGGCGCGCAAAGATTTCATTTCTGGCTATTGCAATTTCCTGGTCAGTCATATTATACAGTTCATTTTCCGTTATATATCTCGTCGCAGTATCCGGGAAGAAATAGGTATCATCCCAGGCTGCCGGTGGTGCCTCTGTCTGGGGCGGCTCTGTCTGCGGCGGATCCGTCTGGGGTGGATCTGTCTGGGGCGGATTCGTCTGTGGGGCTTCTGTCTGCGGCGGATCCGTCTGGGGCGGATTCGTTTGCGGCGCCTCCGTCTGGGGTGTACTTGCAGGCGGATTTACCCAATTTCCATTCTGTGAATCCCCGTTTCCGTCTGTTCCTCCGTTCGCATTTGAATTTCCATCATAATTTGTATTTCCATTATAATCAGAACCGTTGGAACTATTACCTGAAGAACTGCTGCCACCATTATTGTCCGAATTTCCAGCACTTTGGGATCCTCCGGTATTCTCACTTCCGGTACCGGAGTTCTCTTGACCAGTCTGATCTCCATCGGTTTTCTTATCGGTTTCTTTTTCCGTACTCTTTTTTTCCGGTACGATAAAAGAATCTTTGGTTTTAGTGATCAGCTCGGTTTCCTTATCACTATTCGTTTGTTGCATCTCAGATGTCTTTTCTGTAACATTATTTTTTTCAATTTTTGTATTTAAAAATGCCAGTCCTGAATCTACCAGAAAAAATGATCCTGCAGATATCGCACAGGTACCGACTACAACCCCAGCTGCCGTTAGTATCTTTTTAACGACCTTTTTTCTTTCGTCATGCATTTTATTCTCACCTCTTGAAGAAAATAATAGCATACCATCCGTAAAAAGTCTATTCTTTTGAACGTCTTCTTCCCCATCTTCTATAAGAAAAAACTCCAATACAAGCTCCGGTCATTACCATAAGCGCTTTTATTCCAAAACGAATATACCCTGCACCACGTTCTTATCAGCCCCTTTTTTCTCATTCTCCACAAATTGATCAGATTCAGTCTTCCTATATCTATCTTCTCCTATCTGCTTTTCCCCATTTATTACCTCTGGTATAGTAAAAGTCTCTTTGTCCACTTGCTCACGGTCTCCTTTCGTGAAGTTATTCTTTTCTTTCAAATATTCCGGGGACATTGGAATGGCAAGGATCCCCTTTTCTGATTTACTGATGCAAAAAGTGATCTTTCTTTTTGCTTCATTTCCTGCCTGATCCACAGCCCAAACCTTCATCTCCCGCCACTGATCTTTCTGCAGGATCGTAAAAGAAGTTTCCTGATTCGTACTGCTTTTGATTAAGATTCCATCCAGATAAACCATCTGCTCCTTCAGCTCCGTATTATCCCTGGAATCTACCACCACTGATCTGTCCTTTTCCGGATAGAATGATTTATCATCCAGACCGGCAATCATGATAGACGGAGGAGTCTTATCTATCACAAACTCAATATACTTTTTCTGCAGTTTATGATCTCCTTCATTACCTGCCGCATCTTTTGAATTTAAGGAAACAGCGTATGCCCCCTCAACTTCAAAACATCTCGCCGGTATCAGATAGCGGTACTCTTTATATCCGTTCTTTCCTTCTATTTTTGTCACAGAGTAATCTCTTTCCGGGCTTAATATTCGCAGTTCTCCATCTCGTGTAACCGTCAGCTGGGCCTCCTTCAGACTGTGCAGGTTGATTTCCCTTATTTCTACATCAAATGCTTTATTACTGTAATAATAATCTATTTGTTTCCTGGTTTCTTTTCCCAGTCCATAGACGGATCCAAATCGATTTACCGAGAAATGAATCTCACGTGTTGCTATATTTCCCGCCTGATCTCCGGCTGACAGGTAAAGTACATAATAGTCATCCCACTCCTTCTTCTCCGGTATTTGTTCAAAAATTAACTGTTCCCCTTTATCTGTTTTCTTTCTCTCGTACTTTAACTTCTTTTCTCCGTTTCTGTCTCCTATGAGCGTTGCTTCCAGGCTGCCTTGCCAGTAATAATTATCTTCACACAGGATACGCAGCTTTAAACTTCCATTATTTGCACTCTGATCTGTCACGCCCTCTACGGTAATCCTTGGGGTGGTCTTATCAATAATAATGGTATTTCCTCCAAAGTAAGCTGCATTTCCCACCTGATCTTCCACCCTGGCAAATACCTGATAGGCTCCCTCTTTTTTTACTTCCGTGCTGATTCCTGATCTCCATAAATTTTTCTGGTTTTCATAGCCTGCTTTAATTGCAGATATCGGCTGAACATCTCCATCCTGAATCTCCCGAATCCAATACATCACAGACCTTATACCTGCTTGGCTATCGGAATATCCCGTAAATTTTATCAAGACGCTGTTATGATAAAACGTTGTTTCATTCATACCGCCGGAAAGTCTTTTTTCGTTTGCTAATATCCCCAATCCGGCTGGGGGTAAATAGTCAACTTCATAAGCTACAGTCTGTTTTTCCGACTGTGCTAATAATGTTCCAGCTTCATCTCTTTTCTCCAGTTCAAAGAAAAAAGTACCACCTTCCATAAGCTCCTTACTTATAATTGTCTGATTATATCCTGACTTTTTGTGTGGCACGATCTTAAGTCTCATCCCTTTTTTTACAATTATTTTGCCATGGTTATTCCTAAGATATCCTTCCTGTGATTCCGGAATAACCTGATAATCGTCTGTTTCACTCACCTTTGTTTTCACCAGCGTAATACTACCGGGGTGATAAAGCCGGGAATCTCTTAGCAGATTATAACAATAGTTGTCCGTTGTATTGCCTGTAATATTTCCTCTCTTGTCCCTTTTCACAACCAATGCCCTGGCATATTTTTTAAGTGACCCCTGTTCATACATGGGGCTGTCTTGCTTTAACACCCGCTCATCTATAGTGATTTCCGGTTTTTGAAATTCTTTCGGATATTCTTTTACCGGCCTTCCATTTTTCATAAACCCACTTACCTTTACAATTTCATCCTGCCTTTCATCAAACTCCAGTAGCTGCATACTGTTTTCTGAATAATAGGGCTTTCTTCCTGCGGCAATCCGGATATTTAATACCCTGGGAATAATATGTACTTTTATATTGGATTTCTCCACTTTTAACCTGTAGTTTTCAGTATCCTTGCCCGTCAGTTCACAAGAAACCTCTACTTTCCATATACCAACTCTTCTGTGCTCTGACTTACCGGATATTAAAACCTGCATCTCTGCCGGAAGCCCCCGCACATCTGCTTTTAATTCCACATCATTAGTATCATCATATTCTCTGCTGTCACCCGGATAAACCGTCCTTATATTCTCTACGATAACCTCACGTGGCAATTCAGTTTCTGATTCCGGCTCAGTCTGAGTTTCGGTTTCTGACTCCGTTTGTGGCTCGGATTCTGAGTCTGTTTCTGTTTCGGTTTCCGTTTCTGTTTCGGTTTGAAGTTCCGATTGGCTTTCGGACTCGCTGTCGGACTGGCTCTCAGACTGACATTCCGATTGACTTTCGAACTGTTCTTCCCAATTGCTTACTGATTGACTTTCGGACTGGTCCTCACATTTACGTCTTGATTGACTTTCAGACTGGCTCTCCCATCTGCATCCCGATTGACTTTCAGACTGGCTTCCCCATTTACCTCCCGATTGACTTTCCTTCTGAAGCTCCCATTTACCTCCCGATTGACTTTCCGGCTGAAGCTCCCATTTACCTCCCGATTGACTTTCCGGCTGAAGCTCCCATTTACTTACTGATTGGCTTTGCACCATTTTCATGGGATTAATCGGATTTATAACCGCTTCCATTTTATTTCCCGTCTGCAACAGAAAAATCATGCTAAGTACAAAACCTGTTTTTAGAAATCTCATTCAATCCCTCCTTTTTTATAATTATTATAGATTCTTGCAACGCTATCCATTGCCAGTTCAACATTTTTTAGAATATCCTGTTTTAAATCCTCTAACTCTCTGCTTTCCCCAATCCTATCATCCTTCTGCACCTTTTCTCTTATTTCCGTCAATACGGAATCTAAATCATCTCTCTCTAATCCTGCCCGGCAAAATCGATCTGCAAAATAATAGATCTGTCCGGAAATTTCCTCCCACAGCAGCAAAACTATTTTTTCACTCTCCGGAACTGATTCCTGTATATCATAAAGTTCCATCAGATCCTTCCAAAATGCCAGATAGAAGCTGTTTTGAGTATCGTCTCTCAGTGTACGGATTTTGCCATAATACCCTCCCATCTTAGCTAATACAGCCGCTCTTTTTCTCTGGTTTTCTGTAATCCCGGTGTTTTTCACTGCCTCTGCTATATGCAAAAACCATCTGGCAGCATATGATTTTCCGCCATCTCCTTCAAAATAATACCAATAAGCCATACCAATCTCATAAGAAACCCGAAGAAATGCTTCTTCATTTGTGCGTAATACCTCTTCGTGGCTTTTGGTATCCCCTTCAGACTTTTCTTTTAACATTTTTCTTAAAAAAATATCTTCCTCTTCTGACATTGATCCGTCTTCCAAAAATATTTCAATTAGTTGCTGGTATGCTTCTTCCCGAACGGGATTTAAGAATATTGCTGATCGGCAGTTTTTTAGCTGCTCTTCATAGATATTAAATTTTGCATCTTTCAGATATGACTCATAGGACTGCTCCCGGATAAACGTGCCCTGTCCTTGCCTAGCCCGTATTCCTGCAGCAAATATAACCAAAAGCGCAGCAATCATTAAAAAGAACCTGGCTTTTCTCTGCCACAAAATTCTCCTAAGCGCTCTTTCACAGAATTCTATTCCATAGTACCTCTGTGTTCTGTCCGATTTCAGACATCTGCAGATTGTTTTTTTCAATCCATAGTATTCTGGACACGCTATGTCTTCCTCCCTGCCATCCCCAATAACAGGCTGTTTTCCGGTAACAAACTGAAGCAGAGTAACACCTAGACTATATACATCTGCCCGGGTGTCCACGATACAGGCACCGTCATATTGCTCCGGCGCCGCATACCCCTTAGTTCCATAATGACCTCCGTAAAAACTTCTTCCTCTTACAAAGGGGGACACTGTGCCAAAATCAATCAACACCATACTTCCATCAGGCCGGCAAATCATATTCTCCGGCTTCAGATCCCCATAGACTACAGGGGGATCCTGACTATGTAAATAATGCAAAACCCTGCATATCTGTATCCCCCAAATGACAGCCTGGCGCGGTTTTACTTTCCCCTGCTCCTTTAAAATCTTTGCTGCATTCCTCCCCTCAATATAGTCCATGACAATCAGAATCTCAGTTTCTGTTACGATTACATCTACAACCTCCGGCAAATTGGGATGTGAAAAATGTTTCCACAATTCCAGTTCCCCGCTGTCTCTGCCCTTCGTCACAATTTTTATCGCCCAAAACTTATATGCATTTTCGTTCAACGCCAAATAAACACTTCCCTCACCTCCGGCCCCCAGTGGTTTTAAGATCCTGTATTTGCCGTCAACTAAAGCCCCAATCTCCAGTCTTCCTCATCTCCTTTATTCAATTTGTACTGCTAAAATGGAAATATAACGAAACGTTACCGAATTACATGATGCGGTATAGAACCGCGATTAGATTTTGTTATTCTACTACAAATAAATGAATTTGTCCAGTGGCAGTTTGCACAAAGTTTACATAACTTTATTTTGGGATCCTGAGGAAATTCTCCCTTAATTAAAAAGTACAGCAGTTTTGAGATTACAAAACCACTGCACTTTCCTTTTATATTTTATCAAGCCGCAAAAGACACACCTTGATTTTTACATTCTCTCAGGCGCTGAAAATCCCAAGACATCAATACAGCTTTCCAGCACATCCCTTGCCAGCAGAAGCAGCTGGATATAGCTTCCTTTTTGTTTCTCATCCTGTTCTGACAAGATTTTAGTCTCATGGTAAAAACGGTTGAACGCATTTGCCAGATCATAGATATAAGAACAAATTTTATGAGGCGCAATTTCCTCAAATGCATTTTCCATTACATTGTTAAATTTGGATAATTCCAGCATCAGAGTTTTTTCACTGTCACTCACCGGTTCCCCGATTGCATACTCCCCTAATTTTCCGCCGTTTTCCTGATATTTATTCAGAATTGATTTTATGCGGACAATGGTATAGAGAATATAGGGTCCAGTATTTCCTTCAAAAGAAGTAAAGCGATCCACATCAAACACATAATCCTTTGAAGCCTGGTTGGATAAATCTCCGTATTTTACCGCGGACAGTCCAACAATTTTCGCTGTTTTTCTGGCCTCTTCCGGATCGATTTCGTGATTTTCTGTAATTTTGCGGAACATCTCGTCATTGATGCTGGTAATCAGATTTTCAAGTCTCATAACGCCGCCTTCACGGGTCTTAAAAGGCTTGCCATCTTTACCGTTCATGGTACCAAACCCTACAAAAGTCAGGTCCGTGTCACCCTGGATAAGCTTTGTCTTTCTTGCACAGCGAAATACCTGTGTAAAATATAGTTCCTGACGCTTGTCCACTACATAAATAATATGATCCGGATGATACAACTTCATCCGCTCTACAATCGTAGCCAGGTCGGTGGTATTATAAAGAGAAGCTCCATCTGATTTTAAAATCATACATGGCGGTATTTCTTTGGTGTCCGTTTCTTCCTTTACCTCTACTACCAGCGCACCGTCATCCAGATGGGCATATCCATTGTCTTTCATATACTGAACCATGTCCGGAATATAAGGCTGGGCATCAGACTCCCCTTTCCATAAATCAAAATGAACATCTAAATGCTTATAATTTCTCTTTAAATCGGTTACAGAAACCTCCAGAATATGCTTTAAAATGCCCTGATAGCCCCGATGTCCCTGTTGAAGCAGATAAGTTGCCTGCATCGCTTCTTCTTTGTATTCCGGATGTTCTTTGGAATACGCACTTGCCGCAGGATAAATTTCTTCCAGTTCGGAAATGGTAAACGGCGCATCCGCAGGATATTCTCCGGTATAACTCTCATCAAAATAAACCAGTTCCGGTTTTCTCTTTTTCAATTCTGTTATGATAAGTCCCATTTGAAGACCCCAGTCCCCCAAATGTACATCTCCGATCATCTCATGTCCCAGAAATCTTCCCATCCGTTTAATACTTTCTCCGATAATCGCAGAACGCAGATGGCCTACATGAAGAGGTTTTGCAACATTCGGACCGCCGTAATCAATAATAATTTTCTTCGGTTCCTTTGTCTTCTCTATGGATAAATGTTCATCCGCCTGCATTCCTCTCAGATAATCAGCTAGATAATCTTTTTTCAATTTTAAATTAATAAAACCCGGATTTACTGCATTTACTTCTTCGAAGACCTCACTTTGTTCCAGTTTTTCAACAACTGCATTGGCAATCATAATGGGTGCCTTCTTATATACTTTGGCAGCTGCCATTGCTCCGTTACACTGATACTCGCAAAGATCCGGACGGTTTGAAATGGTTACTTTTGCATAAGATGTGTCATACCCTGCTTCGGTAAAAGCACCTGTCATTTCATCAGTGATCATATCAAGAATTTTTTTCATTTTTATGTGGCTTCCTTCCTAATTTCTTCTTTTGCACACAAAACAGCCGTTTAAACGGCTGTCCCTGCAAAATTGTCTCTGTGTTACATTATACTTTGTGTTTCCGTTAATTTCAACTTCTTTTTCAAAGACATGTTTTCTCATGCTTTCTAACAAATCTTATTAACAACTCCTTTACAAGGTGCTGCTCCCACCGTATAATTTATATAAGTCTTATCATAACATATATTTATGGGATGTGCAGTAGTTAAAATCCCCGCTGCGAGCCGCGAGGTTTTTAACCCTCGCGGCAGTCGCCAAATGGACGCGCCAGCGTGTCCGTTTGGCTCGTTGCTCGCGGGAATAAATAATTACAGATTTATTCACATATACCATTACAGGAAAGGAGATTTATAGCCATGACACCAATGCAAGAATTTTATGAAAAGCAGGCATCCGTCATCATTAAAAACCTGGAAAAACGAAATATGGAGGGTTATTACTGCTCGGACAGCAAAAGTGCTGTTGAAAAAGCCATGAGTTTCTTACCGGATTCCGCAGTTGTATCCTGGGGAGGCTCTATGACCCTGAGTGAATGCGGCATGATGGAAGCACTCAATGGCTCAGGCCTGACACTCATTGACCGCTCAAAGGCTGCTACACCGGAGGAAACCAAAGCTATGTACCATCAGGCTTTGTGTTCAGATTATTATTTTATGAGTTCCAATGCCATCACGCTGGACGGTAAACTGGTGAACGTGGACGGTACCGGCAACCGGGTTGCTGCACTTACTTATGGTCCTGACCATGTCATTTTACTGGTAGGCATGAATAAGGTGGCAAAAGATGAAGCTGCTGCCCTGGAACGCATACATATCAGTGCCGCACCTCCAAATGCCATGCGCCTGAATATGAAGACCCCCTGCGGACTGACTGGTGTCTGTTCTGATTGTACTGCAAAAGAATGTATCTGCAGCCAGACACTGATTATCCGCTATAACCGCTTTAAAGGACGTATTAAAGTCATTTTAATTGGAGAAAATCTTGGATATTGATTTACCACACAGAATCTTACAGTACCAACGGAAAGGATGAACATTATGATAACCCCTGCTGACCATTTTCACGGAAGTGATTTAGAAGCAATTGAACATGACTATGGCATCAAAAAAGAAAAAATCACCAGCTTCAGTGCCAATGTAAACCCTCTGGGAGTTTCGCCCAAGCTGCGTCAGACTCTGGCTGCCCATATCGATGTAATTACCACCTATCCCGATCGGGAATATACAGCCCTTCGCAGGTCCATCGGCACCTATGCGGGATGCGATCCAGATCATATTATCGTTGGAAATGGCTCCACAGAATTAATATCTCTGATGATTCAGATACGGCATCCCAAAAAAGCAATGATTCTGGGTCCCACTTATTCTGAGTACGAAAGGGAAATTTCTCTGGACGGCGGGGTTTCCTTATACTATCCGCTAAAAGAAACCCATGATTTTCAGATGCAGGCAGAAGACTTGATGAGCAGATTAAATGAGCAAATTGACCTGCTTGTCCTTTGCAATCCCAATAATCCCACATCTACTTCCATCTGCCGCAATGATATGCGTAAAATTTTAGACTGTTGTAAACAGAATGATATATTTGTTATGGTAGATGAAACATATGTGGAATTTGTACCGGAACATCTGGAGATCACCAGTGTTCCTCTAACCGATTATTATAATAACATTGTAATATTAAGAGGTATTTCCAAATTTTTTGCAGCACCCGGACTCCGTCTCGGATATGCCATAACAGGCAATCTGGATCTGATCAAAGAAGTAAATAAAAAGAAAAATCCCTGGACCATCAACAGCCTGGCAGAAGCTGCGGGAAAGCTGATGTTTTCCGATACGGAATATATTTCAGCCACAAAGAAACTTATTTTTTCAGAACGGGATTTTATTGTACGTGAGCTTTCTCTTATAGAAGGCATAAAAGCTTATCCTCCCACGGCAAACTTTATTCTGGTACGGATATTAAAAAATGGCATAACCTCAAAGAATGTCTTTGAGTATGCCATTCGCAAAGGTCTTATGATCCGGGATTGTTCCACATTTCCGTTTCTTGGAAATCAGTATTTTCGTTTTTGTTTTATGTCAGCAGAAAAGAACCGGGAGTTGCTGGCATGCATTCACCAACTGTTTGGTAATTAGACTACACTATCCGAACACGAAGGACTGTCACAGGGGAGGAATAACTACTTATACGAGTTATTCCTCCCCTGTTCTTCGGACTATCTTATATCTCAACAGCCCTTTCCTCTTTTGTTTATCTACTTTTTATTTGTAAGACACTTTCTTAACAAATAAATTATATAGATCAATAATAAAAGCTTTACGATGCCCCAAACTGCAATTAGAATAGTCAATAATTTTCCCTCAAATTATAATTTTAAAATGTATTTGTTATTGTTACATCATTTCCACTTCCAGTAGCCGTAGCTCTTAAATACCCTGAAAAAGAAATAACTCCATCCCAAGACTGTACCCCTAGTCTATACTGTCCATATGTAGAAGTTTTTGTAAGACTTTCACTTGTAACATTGCACCCAATTGTTGTATAGCCTTCATCCCATACGGTAGTTACCTTATTATTCGTTAATTGAACGGTGAACCAACAGTTAAATAAAACTGCTGTATAGGAAATTTTCCATGCATTAGTAGCTCTTGCTGAAGAAGGTTCTATTTTAACCGTGTACGCTTCTCCTCTTTTATCAATTCCTGTGTATTCTTGCACCGGATTCAGATTCAAATCTTTAAAAACAATCTGTTCTTCATCTATCTTTCCAAACTTTTCCGATGCAAATGCATTCATCGAAAAAGTCATTAAAAGAACTAATGTTAATAATAATGATATTCCTTTTATTTTCTTCTTTTTCCTCATCATTTATCTCCTTTAATTTTGACTTTTATCGCAAAACAATAGCTACTTTCACATAAATTGTGCCTTGGATGAAATTATTAAATCTTAATCTTTTATACTATAATTATAGTCGACTATTTTTATAGTCATATAGTATCATAGATACACTTTCATGTCAATGATTATTATCTATTATTTTCAATTTATGGAAAAATTCGTTATTAAAATGATACTGGATAATATTATACAGAAAACACAATAAATTTTGATAAACAACAAGATAAAAAATGTTAAATATATTGAATATTTACTTTTTATCTACTTTATTTCTAGTTGACTATTCTCAGTGATCATATTATTATAATTTTAAAATACGATAGTTTTATGAAAGGCAAGGAATCAATGGAAGAATTACACGAGTTAACGAAAAGTGAGTTAGAGATTATGAAGATCTTATGGCAGACTGACCATGATCTGTTACTTTCAGAAATATTACCACTTATTGAAGAAAAATATAATAAACGTTGGAAACGTCAAACTGTGTCTACCTTTCTTTCTCATTTAATTGAAAAAGGCGTTGCAGACTCTTATAGAAAAGGGCGGTATTTTTATTATCGTGCAATCGTTACAGAAGATAGCTATAAATTAAATGAAATTAATAATACGGTGAACTTTTGGTGTAATGGCTCAGTGAAAAATTTAATATCTGCTTTATGTGACCAGGAAAAACTTAGTCTATCTCAGAGTGAAAAAATCGAAAGGATACTAGATGAATTGGATAATTGATCTATTTTATTTTTTAATATCAGTAAATTTATTAATAGCTGCATCCTGTTTATTTTGGGTTATCTATCATAAAATATTACATAATAAGATTTCCTCTACTTTTTGTTTCAATAGTCTAAAAACCTTAATTATTTTTTTATTAATCTCAATAATAGGTTTTCAATCCCTGCATTTTTCAACATATACAGCTAAACACCTACAAGACGTAAGTATAACAAACTTGATCTTATATCAGATTTCATTTGTTATAGTAAGCATTTGGGCATTTGGAATTATAATTTATATATTGATTACTCTCGTTAATATCATTAAATTTAAAAGACAAATTTCTTTTTATAATGCTTATATTTTAGATCCTCGATATATGCAAATACTATCTCGAATTAAATGTGACTTCAATTTTAGCAAATCCGTAAACCTCTATTCAAATTGTAACATAACCATTCCAATAGTAATCGGTGGGATAAAACCGAAAGTTATTCTCCCTGAAAACATTACATCAGACAAAGAGCTATATATTATTATGCTTCATGAATTTATCCATATCTACAGAAAAGATCTGTTATTTAAATATCTGTTAATAATACTTAACGGTATCTTCTGGATGAATCCTTTTTTCCTATATCTTTCTAAACAATTAGATACATGGGGTGAGTATAGCTGTGATGAATATGCCTGTAAACATCAACAGCATATATTTTCAAATAAAGAATATTTCACAACCATATTTCGCTACTCAATACAATTTAAACAGAGATTCTTTATTACAACGGCATTGTGCAGTCATAAATCCAATATAGAAAAAAGAATAAGATATTTTAAAAAATCTTATTTTACATCAATTTTCGTAAAATATTTTTCTATTCTTTTATTCGTCTTGATCATGCTAATAGACGTTTATTTTATCTATTCGGCTAGCCATTATCAAAATACGTTTTTTCGCACCTTTCAGCAATGGAGTACCATGAATATCATCCACGTTCACAAAACCCAGGAAGCAATTGTTCCCAAATAACCCCTTAGTACACCACTTCAACCAGACACAGCCCTCTGGCAGGCGCCGTAATTCCTGCCAGCGCGCGGTCTTTCCCCTCTAGAATCTCCTGCATCTCTTTTGGTAAACGTTTCCCCTGCCCCACTTCAATCAGTGTTCCGGTCATAATCCGCACCATATTGTACAAAAAGCCCTCGCCTGCATAAGTAATTTGCAGCTCACCTTCCAGTTCCGTAATTTCTATCTTATTTAATTTCCGGACGGAAGATTTTTTCATTCTCTTATTCGAGCAGAAGCTCTTGAAATCATGAGTTCCAATTAATTCATCTGCTGCTTCCTCCATAGCTCTTACATTCAGGTGCTCACCGAGAAGGTAAATATATTTCCGTTCAAATACATTTTTCAGAGAACTGGTGGAAATCCGGTAACGGTATACCTTCTCCCTGGCATTTAAACGGCTGTGAAACCGTTCCTCTGCTTCTTCCACTTCCAGGATGCCGATATCCTCCGGCAGATATTTATTCAGATAATCTCTGATATCTTCGGTTAACACGCATCCCTTTGGAAGATGGAAATTAGCGGTCTGTCCAAGAGCATGTACCCCTGCATCCGTTCTTCCTGCCCCCTGTACTTCTATCGGCATACCCGCCATTTTTGATAAAATAGCCTCCAGTTTTCCCTGTATTGTATTATCGGTATTCCCCTGTTTCTGCCACCCATCATACCTGGTGCCGTCATATTGAATGATCATTTTATAATTCATTTACACTGCTCCTATCTATGCTGTACTGCATTTTAAAATGCAGTTTAAGTTTCTAACATATTTACAGTGTAATGCCTGCTGCGGGTAATGTCAACGCTCATTCTTTTATGGCGCCTCCCTGTCATTACAGAGACTCGATATGGCTTTTGAGTTTTTGTGCTGCCTCCTGGAAGGCTTCATATTTTCTCAGCCTTTCATATCTGTCATCTGTCATCAGAAGGTTTAACTGGGATTGTTTGATTCCTTTCACCTGCCCCGGCGTTTCATTGGCACTAAGGGATATCGTATCAAAATAAATGCGGTCCCGGAACCCATAATCCATTTCCCGGATACGATCCATATACTTTATGATGCACTTTAAAGCCTCCCCCTCTTGATCTGTTTCCAGATACAACTGAGCTGTCTTTTCCCATGCGAACAAAGATCCGCCACTGCCAAACAGCTCTTCCAGCTCACAGCCTGCTTTCGCATACTGAAAGGCTCTCTCCATATTCTCTGTCCTACTGGCTGTTACAGTCAGGGAGAGTAATGCCATCTGTGCATTCCTTATGCCTGTGAGTAAATTGGTTTGTAAAAGTTTTTCTGCCTTATCATAATCTCCCTTTTTCAGATGGATACTGGGACGCATCTGCGCCGGATCTATTTGCTGCTGGGGAATGGAATCCAGAAGCGCTTCTGCCTCATCGTAGTTTTCCGCCTCCATACATCTGGTAATCAGATATACTCTGGCATTCTCACGGATTAGCGGGTTGGAAGAATCCATAGTTTCCCTTGCCATTTTTTCCAGCTGCTTCCCCCATTCGGTCCATTCTTTTTCCATAAAGTCCTGATCCATGGTATAAGACAGCATGATAGAAGCAGATATCACCTTCATTTTTAATTCTTCAGAATTTGGGTACTGGTTCAAATAGAACTGTATGGTCTTCCTGCCTTCCCGAAAACCGTTCTCCTGGCACTTTATACGGATATCTTCCATTACAGCATCCAGCGTAGTCTGATCCAGCTCCTGCGTGTAGGACAGCAGGTAGTCGATTGTCGTGTCCAGCGCCCTGGCAATAGGCGGTAAGAGCAGAATATCCGGATAAGTGCTTCCGGTCTCCCATTTGCTCACTGCCGGTGCAGATACGCCGATTGCCTGCGCCAGCTGCTCCTGGGTTAATTGTTTTTCTTTTCTAAGATTTAAAATAACTTCACCTATATTCATGTTGCATGCTCCTCTTCTCAACTTGGAAACGGCCATTTCTTATTTCTTAGTATACCGAAAATACAAACAAACTGCAATGGAGCCGCAATATAGTTCCCGTTAACAAAACTTAACCCTCAGGAAAGGTGCAAGAAAAATCTTTTCAAATTCTTCACAGTCTCTTCAATCGTCTGTCACACTTTCTTCATAACTATCCTTTATAGTATAAATATGAAAAGCCAATAAGACTTTTTCAAAAAATCTTTTTCATTTTCGCCAGTATCGAACAGGTACTGGCCTTCCTTCCGTTTATGGGTAAAAATAAACTAAATTTCAAAGATTTTAAAATATATTTTATTTACCTTGACAATACAAATCTTACATGGTATATTAAGAGAGTATTTTGAATGAATTTTTGATCTTCACATATTTTTGTAAGTCACTAATTTGATTGATGATTTACAAAAATATGTGATTTTTTTTATTTTCATGTTAAGATATAATATTATAATTGGAGGTACCTACTATGAATAACGGTACAGTAAAATGGTTTAACAGCACTAAAGGATTTGGATTTATCACAAACGACAGCACAGGAGAAGAATTCTTCGTACATTTCTCAGGAATCGCTAGTGAAGGATTTAAGTCTTTAGAAGACGGACAGAAAGTAACTTTCGATATCGCTCAGGGAAACCGCGGTATGCAGGCAGTTAACGTTTGCGCAGCTTAATCAGCTCAGCAAATAATCTGGTCATTGATTAGATCATTTAAGCCGATGTATAATACATCGGCTTATTTTTTTGCCTTTTTTGTTCCTTTCCTCTCCCCTTAAAAGAAATTTGCAGAATTTTATCAATTTTTTAAAAAATTCGTTGACAAGCGGTGTTACTTATGATAAAATTCTTAACTGTAGCGGTTATTAATATCGCAGGCTGATGTGGCACAGTCGGTAGCGCACCTCATTGGTAGTGAGGAGGTCACGGGTCCGATTCCCGTCATCAGCTCTTTGGAGCCCTGGATTATATCCGGGGCTTTTTTCGTATATGCCGTTACACGAAGTGCCGGTCGGCACTAATTGTCCATCTTTCAAGAAACCAGACTAACAGTGCCGTTAATCTGTTTTCCGGCAGAATGGACTACTGGCAACCCGTTTACTCAGAATGTTTATACAGAAGAGAGGATTATGGCAGCTTATCAAAGAACGACCAAAAAAACAACATCCCGGAGACCCCGGAAAAAAATATCTGCTGCACTGTCTGTAAATGGCCGCAGCTCCGCTAAAAAGCGTCTGAGCCAAAAGGAACAGCTTTTAAGAAGAAAACGCCAGGTGCGCCGTATCTGGTTTCTTATTGGATTTTGCATTTTGGCTGGCGGCGGATTTATCTGTTATCTGGTATTTTCAGGGATTTCTAACCCCGGTGGATTGACCAAAAGTGTTCTTCAATATGAAGACCAGGTTAAAAAATATTGTAAAGAATACAACATATCCGAATATTCCGATGTAATACTTGCCATGATGCAGCAGGAAAGTGCAGGAAAAGGAACTGATGTCATGCAATGTTCCGAAAGCCCTTTTAACACCCAGTATTCAAACGAACCTGGTAGTATTACAGATGTAGACTATTCCATTCAGGTGGGGGTAGAAACTTTTGCCTATTGTCTGGAGGAAGCCCAGTGTACTTCAGTAAACGATATGGATAAATTAAAGCTGGCTCTTCAGGAATATAATTTCGGAAATGCATATGCCACATGGGCAGCTGAAAATTATGGAGGATACTCTCCGGAGAATGCCCAGGAATACTCAGACAAAATGAAAGCCCAGCTTGGCTGGACTACTTATGGTGACCCGGAATATGTACCGCATGTTTTACGGTATTATAAAAAATAGCCCCCAATACAGAGGGAGTGCCAGTATCTTAAGATACTGGCAGGTTATGAAAAAGATTATTAACAATGCTTATTTGCTTTGTACACTTAATACTATAACGGTTCACTGTGAAAAATCTGTGTATAGTAATTGAAGACTTTGTGAATATTTTTCTTGCGCCCAATGGATAAAACGGCAAAAAGAAGGACTGGCCATCGCCAGTCCAGGAGGGAGAGAAAAGTTTATGTAAAAAAGCTTGTTTGCTTTGTATGTATATACTATACCAATCAATTGTGAATAAGTTATGGCATCGCGCTTAAAGCTTTATAAAGTTGTTTAAGATTTTATAAAGGTTTTAAAAAGAAAAGCTTTTCCCTGTTGACTATCTCTGGTCTGTAAATAAAAAAAGCCTCTATACAGAGGGAGAGCCAGTATCTTGGCGGATACTGGCGAGTTATGAAAAAGATTTATATGAAAAAGTCTTATCGGCTTTTACAAGTATAACTATAAAAGATAGTTGTGAAAAATATGTGACAGCCTGTTGAAGAATTTGTGAAAATGCATCGATACCATTTCTGAAGGGTTTCTATAAAATTATTTCCTATGAAATTGGGCTCTACATAACTGCAGCCTTTTTCGGCTCGTCTCTGTCTTCTCCCAGCGGTTTTATGATTCTCGCCAGATATACAGCTGGTGTATCCGCAAGGCTTGTGAATATAAAGATCACATAGCTTGCCCACATAATGCTGATTAGCGTTCTGGTGTCATAGGTTCCCAAAAATGCTCCCATCGTGAACAGCACTGTATTCAAAAGCTGGGAAAGTAACGTTGATCCGTTATTACGAAGCCACAGATAGCGTCTGCCGTCCCCACAGAGCCTTTTTGTCATCCCCCACCACTTATGATACAGCCAGACGTCAAACTTCTGGGAAACGGCGTAGACGACGAGACTCGCCAGCATCATCCTGGGGGTATTGGAAAAGATACTGACGATGCTACTATGTGCCCAGTCATTTGCACCAGGCTGATACAGCAGCCAGGACTGGGATATCAGGATAAAGGTAAAGGATGTGAGGATTCCGATGTTTACCGCCTGATTTGCCGCCTTTTTGCCCGACACCTCACTTAAGATATCCGTTACCAGGAATGTTGAAGCAAATAAGATATTACCAAGGGTCTGCTCCATTCCAAAAGCATCCACCAGAATTAAAACCTCAATATTTGCAGAAATAGTTGCCAATACCGTGAATGCCATCAACCCTTTGCATCCCAGCAGTTTATACCACAGCAGAACACTTCCATAAATAATCACTACACTCAGGACTAATAGAATCTCATTTCTCATCTGTTATTTATCTCCTACTCCAAAATCTGTATTTTCAATTAATATATCTACCCGCGGATTGTCCCAGTATGCCGGCATCAGTTTCGTTACAAATTCCCTTATGACAGCAGGGGCTGGTTTAATTGGTTTACTGTTCTCATTCATAATATTGACGCAGACACGTTCAAAATATTTTAAACCAGTTAAAATATCCTGTTCCATAGATGCTGCATTCTGCCCGGGAATGCCAAATAAGAGGCAGCATTCATCGTAGTATTCCGCTATCTCCTCCGGCGTATCAGCCGTTATCCCCTTATCCAGATAGCTTTCCCGAAACAGGGCATCAAATGTTTCCACCCCAATTTTGATTTTAACCATAATACCGTGGTTCCCAAAAAACTTCTTAATGTCCTTAATTTTATCCCGGTGCATCCAGTGGCCTTCAAAATGAAGCTGTACTATCTTTTTTTCCAGGCATTTGTTTAAAACAGCATGCATTGTCTTGTCATCCAGATCTGTAAAACTCCCGGAATTGATTACCTCCAGTGTTTGATAAATCCCGGTTACTTTTTCAATTTCTGCCCTGTTGAGCTTGAAATTTTCTTCTTCGTTTCTGGAATAATCCAGATGATAATCGCAGAAGCGGCACCTTCTCCACTTGCAGCCGTCCCCCCGAAGCAGGATAATCTCACGGGGATTTTTTTGAGCAATAATAGAATAGCGATTTAATTCAGTCATTTTTTTCCTTTCCGTCCGGCAATCCGGTGCATCCGGTATCAGCCGTTCCAGAGCGTTTCGTTACACGCTTGTAAGTGATAATTTAAGGAAAAATAAAAAAAAGACGCTTATCATTAAGCGCCATCAAAAATACCGGTAAAAACACGCTCTGATGCGGTTTTTTCCGATTTCATTTTCCCTAGTTTTATTTATAGACAGGATGGTCACGAACTGTCTTATTTAATTGCGTATTACACTATAACAGCATAGAAGCGGCTTGTCAACGTATTTTTTTACGGATTCGCTGCAGTGCATTGTCAATAGACTTGGGCGGCTTTCCAAGAAATTCCCCGATCTCCACGTAGTCCTTTCCCTGTAAATAGCAGTCCAGTACTTTCTTTTCGAATGCGCTTAAGGATGCTTCCAGCTTTTCCTCAATCTGCTTTTTATTTTCTTCATGAATCAGCAGTTCTTCCGGATTACTTTCCTGAGTAAACAGGATTTCTTCCAGGGGCAGGGATTCCTCTCCCGCTTCCAGGGTTCCGGAATACAGTGAAACATAGGAATTTAGCGGGGTATGTTTTTTTCTGTTGGAAGCTTCAATTGCATGATAGAGCTGCCTTCCGATGCAAAGTTTTGCAAAGTGATAAAAGGAGGCATCCCTGTCCTCCCTGTAATCCCTGACGGCTTTGAACAGGCCAATCATCCCCTCCTGGATCAGATCGTCCTTGTCTCCGCCGATTAAGTACAGTGCCCTTGCTTCTTTACGCACCAGATATTTATACTTTTCCATGATGTAGTCCGTAATCTCCGGATTTCCACCCTTAAGCTTTACAATTAATTCTTCGTCGGTATATCCGTCGTAGGACACCATTTCCTGCCTCCACCTGTTATATATTTACATTCTCTGCCTTACGATCTCATAAGCCAATACACCGGCAGCTACAGAAGCATTCAGAGAGTCAATATCCCCTTTCATAGGAATAGACGCGGTAAAGTCACATTTTTCCTTCACAAGGCGGCTGACACCTTCTCCTTCACTTCCGATCACCAGTCCGATGGCACCTTTTAAGTCCAGCTTATACATCACTTCTCCGCTCATATCGGCACAGACAAACCAAAGTCCTTTTTCCTTTAACTCTTCAATTGTTTTGGTAAGATTAGTAACCTTGGCAACCGGAGTATAGTTCAGCGCTCCTGCAGATGTTTTTGCAACAGTTGCCGTCAGCCCCACTGCACGGCGCTTTGGTATGATGATACCGTGGGCACCAGCCAGATTTGCTGTACGGATAATAGCTCCCAGATTGTGGGGATCTTCAATATTGTCCAGCAGTATAATAAATGGCTGTTCACCCTTTTCTTCTGCTATCTTCAGTATATCTTCCACTTCGGCATATTCATAGGCAGCTGCATAGGCAATCACACCCTGATGCTTTCCGGTTTCCGAAATCTGATCCAGTCTTTCTTTTTCCACATAGTTAATAATAGTATCATGCTTTTTTGCTTCCCTGATAATACTGCGTACCGGGCCATCCTGGCAGCCATCCAGAACAAACAGCTTATCAATGGGCTTTCCGGCACGAAATGCCTCTATTACGGCATTTCTGCCTTCAATTGTCAATTCCTCATATCTCATTGGTATTCTCCTTTGCGGCTTCCACTGCCTTGGGGTTTTCATCAGCAGCTTGAGCTGCCGGGGCATTTTCTGCAATTGCAGAGACTGCCCTGGTGTCATTCGCCATAGTGGCTGACACCTTATCCACATTTATTTTGTTTTTAACGTTACTATCCACATTTTCCAGGTTCCGAATCCCTTCCTTTACCAGGTCAATCATGCGATGCATCTGGTTTTCCAGATACAGATATCCCATCAGCGCTTCAAACCCCGTTGCTTTTCTGTAATCCAGCATCGAGGCATTCTTCGCCATTGTATAGGATTTGGCATTCCGTCCCCTTTTGTAGATCTGCTTTTCCTCCTCCGTCAGAAGAGGCATAATCTTTTCAATCATCTCCGCCTGGGCAGAAGCCTTCACAAGTGCACTGGTGCGCTTATGAAGCTTATTTGCAGGGCAATTTCCCTGGCATACCACCAGGGTGCGGATTATCAGGTCATAAATGCTGTCTCCGATATATGCCAGGGTCAGCGGCGAATACGTCTTCATATCCAGATCATCCAGGCTAAACTGCTCTTTTAAATAATCGGAAAATGAATCTACGCCTTTTTCCATTTTACACCCTCTCTGGTATCTTCCAGTACAATGCCCTTTGCCAGCAGCGCATCACGGATTTCGTCCGCTTTTTTGAAATCTTTAGCCTTTCTTGCTGCCTGACGGTCTTCGATCATCTTTTCAATATCCTCTGCCAGAATCTCTTCTTTTTTATCTACGATGATTCCAAGCACATCGCATAAGCTGATCATTTTATCTAAAACAGCCTGAATAAATGCTTTCGAATTTTCAGCGGAAACATTGGTATTTGCATATTTTACAAATTCAAAAATTGCTGAAATTGCATCTGCTGTATTGAAATCATCATCCATAGCTTCATCAAACTTGGCTTCAAATGCATCCGCCTGCTTCAGACCTTCTTTTTCTTCCTGGGACAGTTCCTGCTCTGCGGCATTGCCAAGGAGGAATTTCAGGTTCTCCACAGCAGTAATAATACGCTCCAGGCTTGTTTTGGAAGCTTCCATCAGGTCTGCGCTGAAGTTCAGCGGACTTCTGTAGTGAGCACTGAGCATAAAGAAACGCAGTACCTGCAGATCATATTTTTCCCCAATTTCACGAACGGTAAAGAAGTTTCCAAGTGACTTGGACATTTTGCGGTTATCAATATTTAAAAAGGCATTGTGCAGCCAGTATTTTGCAAAATCTTTTCCATTGCAGCATTCGCTCTGTGCAATTTCATTCTCATGATGAGGGAATACCAGATCTTCTCCGCCTGCGTGAATATCAATTTCTTCACCCAGATATTTTTTAGACATAACTGAACACTCAATATGCCATCCCGGACGTCCGGCACTCCATGGAGACTCCCATGCCGGCTCTCCTTCTTTTTTGGGCTTCCAGAGTACAAAATCCAGCGGATCTTCCTTCTGGTCCTCTCCGGATACTAAAAGTGAACGGTTTCCCGCACGTAAATCATCCAGGTTCTTATGAGAAAGTTTTCCATATTCATCAAACTTCCTGGTTCGGAAATAAACGGTGCCATTCACATCATAAGCAAACCCTTTTTCGATCAGAGTGCTGATCATCTCCACCATTCCGCCGATTTCCTCTGTAGCCAGGGGATGGGTCGTTGCTGGCAATACATTCATAGAAGCCATATCTTTTTTACATTCTGCGATATATCGTTCTGATATTTCCTGGGCGGAAACTCCTTCTTCAATGGCTTTTGCAATTATTTTATCATCTACATCCGTAAAGTTAGACACATAGTTTACGTCATAGCCCTTATGTTCCATGTAGCGTCTGACCGTATCAAATACAATCATCGGCCTGGCATTGCCAATATGAATAAAATTATATACCGTTGGTCCACATACATACATGCTTACCTTTCCCGGCACCAATGGCACAAATTCTTCTTTTTTCTTTGTTAAAGTATTGTATACTTTCATATTCTGTTCTCTCCGTTCTATAAAATCTGATGGCTGTTCAGTCATAGGATTTATCGCTAGTGCGTCCCTGCGTATTTACGCAGGGAGACACTAATACCCAATGCCATTAGTCTATGCAAAAATCTTCCATTTGTCAATATCCCGGCTGTCTTTTCCACTAAACTATTTCATCCAGAAATATCTGATCAAATATTTGGATTTTAGAAAGAGGCAGGGAATCCGCTTCTGTTCCATCGCTTACGCCAAAAAACAATCTGGTCAGTTCACTTACAGACAGTACCGCATCAACATCTTCATCCCTGCATTCCGTTATACGCCGTGCACATCCCCGATGCTCATCCAAATCAAAGCGAAAAACTCCCTGATTGCCCGATAGTATCCGGTCTTCTACCTTAATGTTAAAAGATACCGGCTCCCAGCTTCTCAGGCAGGACGCAAATGATTCCAAATGAATAATCCTTACCATGATCCATGATGCGGTTTCAACACTTTCCCCGAAATTATCCCCAAAAGCAGTAACCGTTATGACCTCTTCCTGTCCGTTCTCAAAAACACCCTTTTCATTATAATAAGAGAAAAGAGCTGGCATTACCGCTTCTTCATACCCCGGCTCACATAGAAGTTCCCGGATCTGCGGCTTTTCTTCCATTGCACTGAAACAATAGCCAACGGGTCTGCCTTGCGCTAAAAAGAGCAGAATACCACCTTGCTCACTTTCCTGTTCCTTTTGCAGACGCTTCATATATGCCTCTGTCCGAAGGGTATATACCTGGTAACGTGCTCCTAATAATCGCTCAGAGAGCTTGGCAAGACAGCCGAGATCTTCTTCCCCTGCCTCCCGTATCCGAAGCTCTTTATCTCCAATCTTACCAGAACATTCCGTTTTATGGACAATCATGCTTTTCTGCCCGTAAACTGTTTCAAAGTCAAAGGGTTTGTAAATTGCCTCCGCTGCAGGCATTAAGAACATAAATGCTTCCTTTCTGTCATACCCGTCACTTAATGCCCGATGCAGAATTTTCCTCATCATTCCCTGATGCCTGGATTCCGGTCTGGTGGCAACCGCCACGATATAATGGGTGTCCACCGTTGTTTCACCCAGATGCACCTGATAAGGATTAAACTGTGCCATAGAAAGCAGCCTGCTTTCATCATCCATAATTCCGTAGATGAGATTCTCCCTGGTACAATATTCATAATAATAATCCAGAAATTCATTTGTATCATCGGTAAAAATTTCTTCCCACAGTGCTCTGGTCTTGTGATAATCCTTGGGATTTATTCTGCATACTTCCTGTGCATTCATATTCTTTTTTCCTCCATGCACTATTTACAGCAGCCGCCGCACCCCTGGCAGGACCTGCCTGCAATCCGGTCATCTGCTGCCAGATCAAACATCGGAATCAAAAGGCATACTGCCTGTGAGCTGATCCCTTCTCCTGCCCCGGTAAATCCCAGCCCTTCTTCTGTAGTAGCCTTAACATTTACCTGGTTCTCCTCTATGCCCAATGCATCTGCAATGTTTTTTACCATTTGTGGCATAAACGTCAGAAGCTTCGGCCGCTGGGCAATAATAGTAGCATCTATATTTTCTATCATATAATGATTTTCTTCCAAAAGCTGCGACACGTGCTTTAATAATGTAATGCTGGAGATCCCTTTATACTTTGGATCTGTGTCCGGAAAATGTTTTCCGATATCCCCAAGTGCCGCTGCTCCTAAAAGCGCATCCATTACGGCATGTACCAATACATCCGCATCAGAATGCCCCAGCAACCCTTTTTCATATGGTATCGTAACACCGCCCAGAATCAGTTCCCGGTCGGTCGTTAACTTGTGTACATCATATCCCATTCCAACTCTCATATCAACCTCCATTTTAATCTATTGCAAAAAATGCCAAGCGGCAGTCTATGCTGATATACAGCATGATCCGTTAGCTGGTCTTAACGCTTACCTATATTCATACCCTGCTGAATAAATTTCATACAGATAGTTTCACAAACTACAGAATCATTATAAGTCATGAATAAGAGAAATGTCAAAGGCATATCTATATATTGAGAATTTTCATTCTTAAGAAACGAAAAAACTCCCCGATCCTGGGACCGGGGAGTCTTCTATGTTTAAATTATAAATTACTCAGCTGCTGCTTCTGTTGTAGCTGCTTCTGTGTTTTTAGCCTCTGTTGTAGCTGCTTCTGTTGTAGCTGCTTCTGTTGTTGCAGCTTCTGTTGTTGTAGCTTCTGTTACAGCTGTTGTAGCTGCTTCTGTTGTTGTAGCTTCTGTTGTTCCTTTATCAGAACTTCCACAGCCTACTGCTAATGCTCCTGCTAATGCCATAACTGCCATTAAACCTAATACTTTTTTCTTCATAGTTGTATCCTCCTCATATTGACGAGATGCATTTGCACCTCTGTTTCATTACAGGGGGTATCTTACCACATCCAAAATTAGAATTCCTGCTATTTTTATTAAATAAAAGTGAAAGTTTTCTGACGTTTCTTAATTCTTCTTAAGAATTGTGCCATAATTTGACACAAAAAAAGCATAATGAATATTCATTATGCTTACGTAGCGGAAGGGAGATTTGAACTCTCGACACCACGGGTATGAACCGTGTGCTCTAGCCAACTGAGCTATTCCGCCATATTTAATTAAAAGACATGGGACCTACAGGGCTCGAACCTGTGACCCTCTGCTTGTAAGGCAGATGCTCTCCCAGCTGAGCTAAGATCCCATGGTCAGCGGCCTGATTACCAAACCGCTTAGTCATTATACTATTAAATGCGTGAAAATGTCAAGCACTTTTTTTGATTAAATTCTACTTTTTCTCCGTCTGGTCCAACTACCGTAAAAAACTTAACTCCGAACTGGAAAAACGGCAGTTCTTTTACCAGGTAATCCAGGCTTTGAAGCCCGATTTTCTTTGCCTCATAAAAAGCTTCTTCAATATCACACACATCCAGCGCTATATGATCAATATGACCTGCCCCCCTGGTTTTTAGCTCTTCCAGACCAGCGCCCACCATCTGTATTAATTCCAGAGTAAAACCTTTTTGATATACAAAAGCTATTTCAATTCTCCCCTCCGGAGTATCCAGATACCCTCCTCCGGTTTTATGAAAGCCCAGCTTTTCATAAAATGCCATGGAGTCCTTCAGGCTTTTTACTTTTACCGCCAGATGTGCCCAGCCCTGCAAACCGGTTTTAGAGCCATAGTCCACACTGTCATCATGACAGAATTCCACAACCTCCTGATTTGGTCCGACAAAATTTGCCCCTTTTACACCCTTTTTGCCTAGATGCTCATAATGAGTAATTCCGCTGCCGGTGGATGCATGAAATTTTAATCCTTTATCCACTGCATCATTTACGCACCACTCCAGATCAGGCACATCAATGGCATAATGATCCAAAATACCGTCTTTTCTTTCTGCCACTTCAGCCAGTTCGCTTCCGGAAGGCTGGAATAACTCTAAAACCAGATCTCCCAGCTGTAAAAATGCAACTTCAATTTTATAGGGATTCATGACGATTTTTTCATGAAATTTTTTAAATCCCAGATTTCCTTCATACCAGGCAACAGCTTCTTTTAAATTCACCACCGGTATTCCCAGATGCTGGACTCCGGTTATATTCTCACTCAGGTTCATAGCCTTTCCTCCTTGCCATTTTTCTTTCTTTATTGTAGCACAAGTCCAGGGCGGTAGAAACCTTAATTTTTCATTAATTTTTTAAAAAAGCATTATAGTATTCCCTTTTTTTCGTTATTATATATATAGGATTAAATCTGTCTGCATTCCCTTCGATGATAGCCTTTAAATTTAAAAAGAGCTGTATCCTGGTCAGCGTCCAGATAGTTCATCCAAACTTCTGTATCAATAATTCCACTTTTGTATCTGCCAATGTAGTCATTATAACTGCACCACCAGTAATCTCCCAGATTTTTTACGGTATGGCAGGCAACCGGAATCAAATGTATCTTACCACAATATTTAAATACATTCACCCAGCCTTCGATTTTCTCGCTTTCATAATATCCGCAGATCCGCTTTTGCAGCCGATGTCCGGAATTTTGATTGTAATAACGGGAAAACTCTCTGGTTACTTCTTTCAGCACTTTTGTATTTTCCCTGCTATTCTGCGCACAGATCACCATATGTACATCCGTGTCGGTGATACAATATGCAAAAATCCGGAATTCTATTTTTCGCCGGACTAAGGCGACAATATCCAGAAACTTTTTCTTGTCAATTTCATCTGCAAATACATTTTTCTGATTTTTCCATTTTAGATTTGAATAATAGACGTGCGTATCCCTCACTATACGTGGCATTAGATTGCCCTCCTTCATATCAGCAAATTTTCATATATTCCATTCCCACTTTTACTGCCCCTCTTAGTCCTATGATGGTGCAGTGACAATATATCCCATTTTTCGACAAATTGCAATATGTTTTATAATTTTGCAATAAGTTGTGTCAATCAGTGCTTTTTCTTATTCCGCAAGAAACATGCTGAATCCTTTATGCCACGTTTTGTTGCTGTTTTTGGCGCAGCAAAAAAGCAGGCATTCAGCCAATCTCTCAGCTAAACACCTGCCTCTATTATTTCTTATTTAAAATAAGCTATACCGGATTCGAAGATCTTCAGATCCTGTTCTCCATAAATATTAATTGCCACAGAAGCATCCCGTCTCTCGGAATGCGCCATCTTACCGAATACACGGCCATCCGGGCTTGTAATACCTTCGATGCAGCAGTAGGAACCGTTAACGTTCCATTCGCCATCTGCACTCAGCTCACCGTCAGCATTTACATACTGGGTAGCTACCTGTCCGTTTTTAAATAATTTCTGCAGCCATTCCTCATTTGCTACAAATCTTCCTTCCCCGTGGGATGCCGGATTTACGTAAGTCTTTCCAAGTTCCGCCTGTGCAAGCCATGGGGATTTATTGGAAACTACTTTTGTATATACCATTTTGGAAATATGGCGTCCGATGGTATTGAAAGTCAGTGTAGGTGAGTCTGCTGTCTGCCCCGTGATTTCTCCGTTTGGAACGAGTCCAAGTTTAATCAGTGCCTGGAATCCGTTACAGATACCAAGTGCCAGACCGTCTCTCTCATTTAATAATTTCATCACTGCTTCTTTGATTTTCGCATTCTGGAATGCGGTAGCAAAGAATTTCGCAGATCCGTCCGGTTCATCACCTGCTGAGAAACCGCCCGGGAACATGATCATCTGTGAACTGTTAATCGCTTTTTCGAAGATTTCAACGGAATCACGGATATCTGCTGCACTTAAGTTCTTAAATACCTTTACAATAACATCTGCTCCGGCACGTTCAAATGCCTTAGTGCTGTCATATTCACAGTTGGTTCCCGGGAATACCGGTATGAATACGGTAGGTTTCGCCACTTTATTTTTACATGTATAGACTTTTTTCGTACTGAAAAGACCATTTTCGATCACAGCATCTGCATCTGCGCATGTAACATCTACAGAAGAAGGTACCTCTGACTCCTCAGCATCCGGAACGGATTTAAATACTTTCTCTAGTGTCCCCGTCCATGCTTCCAGAGCTTCGTCCATGGTAATTCTGGTATCTGCATATTCAAATTCCGCTGTATCCAGAACTTCACCGATCACAGTATAGGAAATGGATAGTTCGCCCACTTTGCCATCCGGAACTTCTGCTACAATGTTACCGAAGCCTGCTGCAAACAGATCTCTCTTATCCACATTATGCTCAATCTTCACACCCATATGGTTACCAAATGCCATTTTACTTACTGCTGCAGCCAGTCCCTTAGCATCCAGTGTATATGCAGAGATAATTTTTCCTGCTTTTACGTCTGCAAAGAATTTGCCATACTGATCCATGATCTGTGTATAATCAGGAAGGTCGTACTCATCTGTCTCGATCTTTAACAATACCAGTTTACTTCCGGCTTTTTTAAGTTCCGGTGTAATGATGTGCTTGTCGCTGGCAACATCAACTGCAAAGGATACTAAAGTAGGAGGTACGTCTATTTCATTAAAGGAACCGGACATACTGTCTTTTCCGCCAATGGAAGGAAGCCCAAATCCAATCTGTGCGCTGTATGCACCTAAAAGTGCTGCAAACGGCTGGCTCCAGCGGGAAGGATCTTCGGTCATACGTCTGAAATATTCCTGGAATGTAAAACGGATTTTGCTGTAGTCCCCGCCTGCTGCCACGATTTTAGCAACGGATTCCAACACTGCATATACGGCACCGTGATATGGGCTCCAGCTTGATAAATAAGGATCAAAGCCATAGCTCATCATGGTAACGGTATCTGTCTTTCCTTTTAATACCGGAAGTTTGGCAACCATAGCCTGGGTTTCTGTCAGCTGGTATTTTCCACCAAATGGCATAAATACAGAACCAGCGCCGATGGAACCGTCGAACATTTCAACCAGACCCTTCTGGGAACAGGTATTTAAATCTTTCAGCGTATTCAGCCATTTTTCTTTGACATCCCCTACTTCTTCTCTTACAAAGAATTTATCCTGCTCTGATGGGATATCTACGGAAACGCTGGTTTCCTGATGTGCTCCGTTGGTATCTAAAAATGCTCTGGATATATTCACGATCTCTTTTTCTCTCCAGATCATAACCAGACGCTTCGCTTCGGTTACCACTGCTACTTCCACTGCTTCCAGGTTTTCTTCAATTGCATAAGCCAGGAACTGTTCAACGTCTTTGGGATCCACTACAACTGCCATTCTCTCCTGGGATTCGGAAATCGAAATCTCAGTTCCGTCAAGTCCAGCATATTTTTTCGGGACTTTATCCAGATAGATATGAAGTCCGTCTGCTAATTCTCCGATGGCAACGGATACTCCGCCTGCACCAAAGTCATTACATTTTTTAATTAATTTACTTACTTCTCCCCGTCTGAACAGGCGCTGAATCTTACGCTCTGTAGGCGGATTACCTTTTTGAACTTCCGCTCCGCAGGTTTCGATGGATTCCTCTGTATGTACCTTGGAAGAACCGGTTGCACCGCCGCAGCCGTCACGTCCGGTACGTCCGCCCAGAAGGATGATAATATCGCCAGGATCAGAGGATTCCCGGATGACCGCTTTTCTTGGAGCCGCCCCAAGTACTGCGCCGATTTCCATTCTCTTCGCAACGTAATTCGGATGGTAAACTTCTTTTACAAGTCCAGTTGCAAGTCCGATCTGGTTACCATAGGAACTGTATCCGTGAGCCGCACTTCTCACAATCTTTTTCTGGGACAGTTTTCCTTTTAATGTATCTTTAACGGATACGGTAGGATCAGCCGCACCGGTCACACGCATTGCCTGATACACATAGGTACGTCCTGAAAGAGGATCGCGGATTGCTCCGCCGAGGCAGGTTGCCGCACCACCAAATGGCTCAATTTCCGTAGGGTGGTTATGAGTTTCATTCTTAAAGTTAATCAGCCATTCTTCTGTCACACCATCGATTTCTACGGGAACAACAATACTGCAGGCATTAATTTCATCTGATTCTTCCTGGTCGTCCAGTTTTCCTTCTTTTTTCAGCTTACGCATTGCCATCAGGGCAAGATCCATCAGGCAGACAAATTTATCGTCTCTCCCTTTGAAGATTTCTTCCCTGTCTTTTAAATACTGCTGATAAGTTCCTACGATAGGATCTTTATAATAACCTTCTCCAAATACTACATCTTTTAATTCTGTTGAAAATGTAGTATGACGGCAGTGATCGGACCAGTATGTATCCAGTACACGGATCTCTGTCATGGAAGGATCTCTTTTTTCTTCACCTTTGAAATAATTCTGGATATGCATAAAATCCTTGAATGTCATAGCCAGATTTAAAGAACCATAAAGCTCTTCTAACTTTTCTTCGTCCATTTTCGTAAAGCCATCAAATATTTTCACATCTGCCGGCTCATCGAACTTCGTTACCAGAGTCTGTGGTTTCACCATGTCTGTTTCTCTAGAATCTACAGGATTGATACAATAGGATTTGATTGCTTCAAATTCTTCCTCGTTAATGCTTCCTTCCAATACATAGGTGGTAGCTGAACGGATAATCGGTTCTTCATCCTCATTCAGGAACTTTACACACTGTACTGCGGAATCTGCTCTCTGGTCAAATTGTCCCGGAAGAAATTCTACAGAAAATACTTTTGCAAAATCGGCTATATCAAAACTCTCTTCATATAAGGTATCTACCGGCGGTTCGGAAAACACCGTATTGCAGGCAGCTTTATAAACCTCGTCGGAGATATTCTCCACATCATAACGAATCAATACACGAACACCTGTTAATGATTTGATTCCTAAATAACTGTGAATCTCATGTCTTAATTCTTTTGCCTGCACTGCATATGCCGGCTTCTTCTCCACGTACACTCTTCTAACGTTGCTCATAGGTTCCTCCATGCTATTGTGATAATATCTTAGGTTTAACTTCTTTTTTATTCTACCACCTGGTGCTTGTTATGGCAAGGAGGGTTTTTCGTTAAAATATCTACCAATATTGTGAGATATGTCACATAAAAACAGATCTGTACGGGTTCTTTGTACAGATCTGCTTTTTGCTTCAGATTTATAAAGTGAATTCTATGATCAATTACTAGTTCAGCGGTGCTGAACTAATGCCTGAAACCCCCTGCCAAAATTCCCCCAGCTTATCTCCCAGATTATCCAGCCGGCAAGTCTCATAATTGTCCCATTCCCTGGGAAACAGATACTGGTACTGCCTCTGCAGAAAGCGTTCATCTAACAGCAGGATCACCCCCTGGTCATCATCTGTCCGGATCACCCTGCCTGCCGACTGCAGCACTTTATTCATTCCGGGATACAGATACGCATAAGAGAAACCATCCATATTCCGCTTATCATAATAACTTTTTAATATTTCCCGCTCATTGCAGATCTGGGGCAATCCAGTGCCAATGATCAGTGCACCGATCAGGCTGTCTCTTTTCAGATCTATCCCTTCGGAAAAAATCCCGCCCATTACACAGAACCCTACCAGGCTGTTCTCCTGCTCCCGCTCAAATTCCTGCAGAAATTCCTCCCGCTCTTCTTCTTTCATATTGCTGCTCTGGCATATGCAAAGCACGTCTTCCCCCATTTCTTCCCGGAAAATTTCCTCTACTTCTGTCATTAGCTTATAGGATGGAAAAAATACAAGATAGTTGCCTTTTTGTCCCTCCATGGCTTTCTTAATGTACCATGCCATTTTCTGATATTCACAAAAGCTTCTTCTGGTATATTTACTGCTGATATCCGTACCAATCAGCACCTTCTTTTTCCTGGGGTCAAAGGATGATTCCGCATAAATTGTATAATCATCCTCTGCTTCACTTAACAGTTCCATATAATATTTTACAGGGAGCAGCGTTGCGGAAAAGTATATGGTGCTGTTCCCTTTATCCAGACACTCCTGGATATTTTTAGACGTATCAATACAGAAGAGTTTCACCTTAAATCTTCCGTCTTCCTCCATTTCGGAATATATAACATAGTTTTCATCCAGCTTCTCATGGGTATCTAAAAATGCTCTGGCTTCAAAATAAAGATTTGTAACCACATCCTTGACACCGGGCTGATCTGACTCTTCCAGAAATTTTTCAATTTCCGCACACAAGTTCATTAAGGCGATAACAAGAGGACCCACATTTTCCAGAACCTCATAATTCTGGCATTCCCTCTTCATCTCCAGCATAATCTTATTGCATTTTTCAAGCTGGCGTTCCACTCTCCTGCTGTATGGCTTAATCGCCCTTTTTACTTCCAGAATCTCTTCCTTATACAGACTGGCACTGAACATCTGCCGTCCCCGCTCCACCAGATTGTGGGCTTCATCGATCAGGAACAGATAGTCTCCCTGAATCCCATCTGCAAAAAAGCGCTTCAGACTGGCCCTGGGGTCAAACACATAATTGTAATCGCAGATAATGGCATCTACCCACACAGATAAATCCAGTGACAGTTCAAAAGGACATACCATCCATTTTTCAGCCTGCTCCAGAATATCCTCCCGAAAAAACCGGCTTTTCCCGTTTAAAAGTTCGTACACGGCATCGTTGATCCTGTCGTAATGGCCCTTTGCATAAGGGCAGTCCTGAGGATTGCAAAGTGTCTCCTCACAAGGACAGATCTTCTCCTTTGCCGTTAAGATAATTACTTTGTACTGCAGTCCCTGTTCTTTTAAAAGTTCAAAGGCTTCTGCCGCTACTGTTCTGGTTATGGTTTTGGCTGTCAAATAAAATATCTTATCGCCCAATCCTTCCCCAACTGCCTTCACTGCCGGAAATACGGTTGAAATCGTCTTCCCCACACCGGTTGACGCCTGGATGAAAAGCTTCTTCTTTCTTTGGATCGTGCGATAGACAGCGCCAGCCAATCCTTTCTGTCCCTCACGGTATGGAAAGGGAAACGTAATTTCCCTGATGGAATCTGTCCTTTTCTGTCTCCATTCCTTTTGGAAAACTGCCCACTTCTGATACTCAGACACCAGTTTCTGAAACCATTCCTGCAAATCCTCAAACCGGTATTCCTGATAAAACCGCTTTATTACTTCTGTATCCAGATTGCAATAAGTCATCTGTACCCCGATATTTTCCAGCTTTTCTTCATTTGCATAGATATAGGCATAACACATAGCCTGTGCCAGATGAACCCCCACCGGTTCATTTAAAAACTCCAGATCCCGGTAAACGCCTTTGATCTCATCAATCATCACTCCAGAATCATCTACCTGAATGCCATCTGCTCTTCCCTCAATACTGATTGCAAAATCTTCAAACTCCACCAGATGTTTAAGTGGCACCTCTGCCTTATAAGCTGCCCCCATCTGCCCCTGGATTTTCCGGTGCAGCTTACTGCCAAGCTGCATGGCTTCTTTATCCGCCATGGCACCTCTTCGATTATCTATATCACCGCTGCGCAAAATGAATTCTACCAGATTGCGCACCGAAATCCGTATTACGTCCAATTCCCTGTCTCCTATTCCATCCGCTTCCCGCAAATCGTTATAAACCTTCTCCAGATATACGCTCTGGAAAACTTTATCCGTACATGTTTTTTATTATAACACAAAAAGCGCATAACCTCTATCCAAGATTATGCGCCTGCTTTTCCATATGATGTTAAACGGCTAAGTCAAATTAAATTGTACAGCGTAGACACACTCTAAGATGCACAATACTTACTTAATACATTTTCGAACTGCATATCTTCTCCGCCGTATTTTACAGTAAGTACACGTGTCAGGTCTAAGCTTAACACGCCTAATATTGACTTGGCGTCAATGACAACTCTGTTATAGAATACATCGATATCAAAATCACATTTACCTGCAGTTGATACAAATTCTTTTACTTCATTGATTTCGGAAAGCTTAATTTTCCTTTCTGACATACTTTTCACCTCACTTAACCATGTTTGACTAATTTATTTGTTGCCATATTATGTCATGTCAAGGAGATTTTGTCAACACTGCATTTTTATGATCATTTTATGGTATCGATTTCGTCCCGTCATTTTATCCAATTATATAAGAAAAGAATTTTCTAATCTATAAATTATAACTATTCTATTTCCTTTCAGCCTAAACTCACTATCTGCAACACCAGCAATTTATCTATGATTTTCTTCCAAATTTTTACACTGACAGTTCATATAAATTCCGGCATGTACTTTCTGCGTTTCAAAGGTACAAGCTTGCGCTGGAGCTGCTGATTCTTACGTTCCTTAATCCCGATACTTTTACAGAAGCCTTTCCACAATTCCTGAAATTCCATCTCTCTTTCCGATGCCCGGTATAATTTTTCGGGATCGTTCACTTCCCCGGTAACCACTACCCAGTCTTTTCCCACCTCATGCACCATAAGCATCTGATGGGTTTTGTCAAAAAGCAGAAAATTCTCATTGGGAAAACGATTGGCAAAATGATCTCCAATTACCGGAATAATTTTATTTTCCGGCTCTATCACCGAACTGAGTACTTTATTCTGAAGTTCTTTAAACCGGACAAACCCCAGATAGTGATGTGCTTCATTTCCTACATTTCTTGACAGTTCAAACACCTTACAGATATGGGGATTCCCCAGATTCTGGATCACCGGTCCCCGGTAATTGCCGCTAAGCCCCAGCACAATCATGCGGTAAATGGCATCTGCTTTGTCATTCTCCTTTGACAGGGTTGCCTGATAAACCGCCTCATAGTCTTCTTCCACCATTTTTTCCCGGATTGTTCTTGCTACCTTATATGCCTTTTCATGATCCACCGGAACATCTACGTAACTCGTAAAGAGTTCATAATTTATATTCGTTCCTGACTGCAGTGCCACATTCCCGTGCCCCAGCTTGCTTGCCCATGCATCATACACCCCGGTAAATATGCCATCCGTACTGTCTTCACATCTGAATATTATCTTTTCCATTTTATTTCCAACCTCACATTATGCCTGTACAATCAACTTTTGAGCATAGGCATTCAAACCGGCATCCACATTGTAATCATCAAACAGACTCAACTGGCGATATCCAGCTGCCTCAAAGGGAAGCTTCTCTCCCACGCTCAAGAGATTCCGCAATATATAATCTTCATCTATCTTTACCGGATACATCATCTTTCCCTGGCAGGTGATAAAATACAGTGCTCTTTTGAGCACAACCCCCATTTTCTTTAAATCCTCAAACTTCAGACTCCCAAACCTTCTCGCCTGCACAATTCTTCTGGCGGACTTCGTCCCGATTCCCGGCACCCGTAGCAGCATAAAATAATCTGCCCGATTAATCTCAATTGGAAAATTCTCCAGATGCCCCAATGCCCAGTCACATTTTGGATCGATCAGCACATTAAAATTGGGTCTTTTTTCCGACAGCAGTTCTCCCGCCTGAAAGCCATAAAACCGCAGCAGCCAGTCAGCCTGATAAAGCCTGTGTTCCCGTAACAGGGGTGGTCCTCCCGGAAGCATGGGTAGATTAGAGTCTTCATTTACATGTACAAAGGCGGAATAAAAAACACGTTTTAAATCAAACTTCTGATACAGGGACTCGGCTACCGATATGATCTCATAGTCATTTTCCGGCGTTGCGCCAATAATCATCTGGGTACTCTGCCCAGCCGGCACAAACTTGGGTGCATTGCGATATACAGCCACGTCATACCGGTTCTCCTCCCGTGTACTCTGAATCTGCCGCATAGGTGCCAGAATAGTCTTGCGGGTCTTATGTGGTGCCAGTTTCTTCAGTCCTTCGGACGTGGGTAGTTCCAGGTTGACGCTCATCCTGTCTGCCAGAAACCCGGTTCTGTCGATTAAATCCTGGGATGACCCGGGTATCGCTTTCACATGAATATACCCCTGGAAATGATATTCGTTCCGCAGTTTATACAGCGTCTGATATAAAAGTTCCATAGTATAATTGGGATTGCGCAGTACTCCTGAGCTTAGAAACAGCCCTTCAATATAATTTCTGCGGTAAAATTCCATAGTCAGCTCACATACTTCTTCCGGGGTAAAAGAAGTGCGCACTACATCATTGGAAGAACGGTTAATGCAGTATTTGCAATCAAAAATACATTCATTTGTAAATAAAATCTTCAGCAGTGAAATGCATCTGCCGTCAGCCGAAAAACTGTGGCAGATACCAGGTGCTATACAATTGCCGATCCCTTTTCCATTCCCCTTGCGGTCCACGCCGCTGGAAGTACACGCCACATCATATTTAGCTGCATCCGATAAAATCTGTAATTTGTCATAGACACTCATCGATTCCTGTATCTTCATATAATAAAATCACACCCCAAACATTTGTTTGCTTTTATTGTAGCACACGCTTGTCCGGGATGCAAGCATTTTTTCGAACATATATTCGATTATTATCCTTAATTTCTATACTTTTCTTGAAGCATTTTTTTGAATCTGGTTTTTTAAACTTTTAACTTTTTCATTTCAGTTTTTGGAACGAATACTCTTTCCCAATCACAAGACACTTTGAATTACTGCCATGTCCGATTTCTTCTGTTTTTGCAACCGGAAGAGATGGATTATCCGCCGCTTCCAACAGAAGATTTTCTATTGCATACTCTTTTGACCTGTCCAGTTCCGAAAAGGTGCCAAGGAGCACACCTGCGGAATGTTGGAATACGCCCATCTGTTTTAACTGATACAGGAACGTTTCTAACTTTGCTCTGTCGCCGCTTCTGCTCTCCAGGAAAAGTATTTTATTACGAACATCGGGAAAATACGGAGTGCCCGCTAGTTTTAAAAGGCACCGGATATTGCCGCCCACAACAATTCCTTTCATTTCCTGCTGCTGATAGAATCGGTAAGAAAAGCGATACAAACTGTCTCCTCCCTGAAGCATGGTTTCCCAAAAATTTCTCTGCTGCCCCACTGCTGTCTCGGACCGTGCTTTAAAATTGCCTGCTGCACAGAGGTTTCGAATCTGGTATAAGTATGTCTGGCATCCTGTTTTTGTATAAATACCATTCAGTACAGTTGTCAGGTCACTATAGCCAAAGAATGGCTTTGGATTTTTTTGGATCAGTTCATAATCCAGGTATTCCAGGATTCCATTAGCCAGGTCCCCGCCTGAGACATCAAATACAGCATCTATTTCATCCTGCCTGTAAAATTCCATCAGCGCTTCCCCGCGTTCTTTAGCTCCACTGCTGTAACCATCACTATTTTCAAAAATGCAGGGACTGATTACAGGCTCCAGTCCCATTTTCATTAATATGTCTGATAAATCATTTATCTGTTCTTTGGATGTCAGTGGTAATCCGTTGGAACAGGCTATAATGCCTGCTTTACTTCCAGGTTTCATTTTATGATCTATTCCTTTCTATGTGCTTTTACCATTTCGTCGTTCGATTCTTTCACACAACATTCCCGGAGTGTTTTTCGCGGATTGTATGCGGCTGGCTCCCACCTGATACTAAGCGGGCACTGCACAGCACTAAAAGAAGCAAAAATACCTGCCGGTAATCTGTTTATATACAAGATACTCTTCGCCAAATACTATCTCCAGATACTTTTCTTCCTGAAGGATCTGCAAATGCAACACCAGAACCGTACATACCGTGACAGCTAAAAGTACGGGATTAAAAAATGCAATTAAAATCCCCAGGTACATCAAGTCAAATCCTAAGAACGCAGGATTCCTGCTGTACTTATAAATTCCCTCCGTTATCATCCTGGTATCTTCCTGATCCGGAATCCCGGCGCGCCAGCTGTCACGCATCGTCCACATGGCAATGATAAATATAACAACTCCCGCTGCTGCCGCAAAGATCCCCGCAGTACGTATGAAATTGTTAAAATACCAGTGACCTCCATTTAAAATACTGCCCAGTTCAAAAAATACAATAAGCACCGTCAAAACGCCCAAAGCTCTTTCCACCAAAAGCGTAACACTGTCCTTCTTGCCTTTACCAATCTGATTTGTTTTAATTCCTTTTTTCCTCTGAAACAGCATTTTCATAAAATATGCCCCATAAAAAGATACTAAAATTAAGATACCGCCAATCTGCAACATACTCATCCATATCCCTCCTCTATATAATAACATATGTTCACTTGTTCATATATGATAACATATATTTTTCCAAATGAAAAGCATTTTCTCAATTATTATTTCATATCCGAAGAATTCTATGCCAGAGGGAACCATTTCAGGGTACAAATATAATGCGAAAGTTTTATTTCTTTGCTTAGTAAGAATATAGGGTGCCTTGCGGTTTATAAAATACATGAAAACGTGTCTTAAAAATCATCCCCGCAGGATATACGTCCCACAACCTGTGACACACATCCTGCAGATAGCATTTTTAAGACACGCTCCTGTTGATCACTATTTTATTTTCCGCAGCGCTGATGCCGCATCACTGATGTATTCATTTTTCGCCTCTTCAAAGCATCCTTCATCTGCCATTCTTGCAAACTCAGGATCAATGGGCATTTTTCCTAACAGGTCCACATCCAGTTCTTTGGCAATCTCTTCTATATGGCTTTCTCCAAAGACCCTGATTTCTTTTCCGCAATCCGGACATTTTAAAAAGCTGTAATTTTCAACGATTCCAAGTACCCGGATATTCATGCTCTTCGCCATGCTGTATGCTTTCTTTACGATCATACGAACTAAGTCCTGTGGGGAAGAAACGATCACAATGCCATCTACCGGAAGGGACTGGAATACGGTAAGAGGAACATCACCTGTTCCCGGGGGCATATCCACAAGCAGATAATCCAGTTCTCCCCAGATTACATCTGTCCAGAACTGTTTTACCATATTTGAAATAACCGGACCTCTCCAGATTACCGGCGCTTCTTCATCCGGAAGCAAAAGGTTGACCGACATTACCTTAATATCGTTTTTGGCCAGCATTGGATAAATTCCCTGATCATCCCCCTGTGCTGGACCGTGAAGTCCATACATTTTTGGAATGGACGGTCCGGTAATATCCGCATCCAGGATACCCACCCGGTAACCCTGCTCCGTCAGCTTATTTGCAAGAGAAGCAGTAACCATGGACTTACCAACTCCTCCCTTACCACTAACGATGCCGATTACATGTTTAATTTCCGTATAGATATTAGGCTCCACAAGAAAACTTTTCGGATTCTTACTTGGACACCCTTCGCAACTTTCTTTGGTACAGCTTGAATTGCTGCATTCTTTTTCTGACATGATATTTCCTCCTTAAATCTTTATCTCTATTATCTCTTTTAAATCTTTATAATCTTTTATATTTTTATATCTTTTGTATCTTTTCATATCTTTCGTATCATTTCGTATCTTTTGTATCTTTTCATATATTTTATATCTATTTATATCGTTTCATTTCTGTTTATCTCATTTAATTTTTCTATATCTATCATTTCTGATTTTTTGATTTTTCTATCTTCTCGCCCACTGACTCAATGTACTTCACTTCCGGAACAGCACGCTTTTTTAATCTTCCATATACGGACTCTCTGAACAGGGCATAGAATACGGATACCAGAGGTACGAATACCAGCATACCGAACAGTCCCATCAGACTGCCGCCCAAAGTAACGGCTATCATAACCCACAGACTTGGCAGGCCTACGGAGGTACCAACGACTCTCGGATACATAAAGTGCTCATCAATCTGCTGAAGCACAATAATAAATACTACAAACCAAAGGGCTTTTATTGGATTAGTTACCAGAATCAGCAACGCACCCAGCCCTGTCCCGATAAATGCACCAAGCACCGGGATTAAGGTGGTAAATCCAATCAGTACCGAAATACTGATGGCATATGGGAAATTAAAGATTAACATTCCAATATAGCAAAGTATTCCAAAGAGCAGGGCTTCCATGCACTGCCCGGAAATAAACCCGGTAAAAGTTTTGCTTGTGAGATGCCCGATCTCCGTAATCCGGTCTGCTCTTCCCTGAGGCAGATAAGCGTATAAAATTTTTCGAAACTGTGTACCCAGCTTTTCTTTTTGCGCCAAAATGTAAATGGAGAAAATGACTCCAAGCATAATGGTGGTCAGTACACCGATCACAGATGTAGCCACACCCAGGGTGGAAGACAATACATTGGTAACCCCGCTTTGCAGGACGCCCAGCACCCGTTCAACGATAGAGGGCCAGTTCACTTCTAATTTGGAGATATAATCCGTAATGTCCGGATAGTTCTTCGCCAGACCTTTCACCCAGCCGTCTAACTGGTCTATAAACTGAGGAAATCCCTGATTCAGTGATTTTACCGTATTTACCATTTCCGGTATTACCGTCATAATTACAAATACGATAATGCCAATCGCCAGGGCATATGACAGGATAATGCCGGTAAAACGCAGGGCACTCTGTTTACCTTTTATCACTTTCCCCAGGTATTTTTCAAAAAACCGGAGCGGTACATTCAGCACAAAAGCAATCGCACCGCCTAAGATAATCGGCGAACAGATGCCGATTACATAGCTTAAACCCCGAAAAAGTAATTCATGATTATTCAGCCCCCAATACAACACAATAGCAAAAGCGATGGCAATAAATATTGTTTTCTTATTATTGATTTTAAATTCCAAGCTTTAAGCTCCTTCCTTATCCTACAAGTATTTTTTCCTGAGGAAGTTCGATTGGAGATATCTTTTTTCTTTCTGTGAAGGAAAGGGCAAAAGAAAGGCTTCCTAATCTTCCGCAGTACATTAGTATCATAACTGCTATTCTTGAGACCGGCAGCAGTTCTCTGGTAATTCCTGTGGTCATACCAACCGTGCCAATACCGGACATGGCTTCGAACATGACATCTGTAAGCTGTAAGGGCTGAATGGTGCAGATCAGCATCACCGCTCCCAGAGAAAGCAGCAGATTAATACACAAAACTGCACTGGCTTTCTTAATTGCTTCATCATCTATCCGCCGCTTAAAAATGTTAATCCCCCTGGTTCGCATCATGGATGCACGCATGTACATAATAAATACCACAACCGTAGTGGTCTTAATACCTCCAGCTGTAGAGCCGGGGCTGCCTCCGATAAACATTAATATCGTGGTAAGCAGCTTGCTGCTCTGGGATAATGCAGCTGTATCTGTCGTATTAAATCCTGCCGTTCTGGCAGTTACCGAATCAAACATCGCAGTGAGGAATGCCTCCTGGCCCCCCATATGTGCAGATAAATTATTTCTCTCAAAAACAGCAAACAAACATGCTCCGCCAAATACCAGAATCCCCGTTGCAATGATAACAATTTTGGAATGTACATGAAATTTTTTAAAATGCCATTTATGAATAATAATATCATCCCAAACTAAAAATCCAATTCCACCGATAATAACCAGCGCCATAATTGTGAGATTGACCAGCCAGTCCCCGGAATAATGCGTCAAAGAAGCGTATGGTTCGAATTTCCCCATCAGGTCAAATCCCGCATTACAAAAAGCGGATATAGAATGGAAAATACCATTTCCAATACCTTCTATCAGTCCAAATTCCGGAATAAAACGAATGGAAAGCAGAATTGCCCCCGTTCCTTCTATAATAAGGGTTCCAATCAGTATCTTTCTCACAAACCCCACCACGCCGCCAAGCTGCATGGCATTGAGGCTCTCAGAAATCAGCCCTCTTTCCCGTAGACCGATCCTTCTGTGCATTGCCATTGCAAGCAGCACTCCGAATGTCATAAACCCAAGTCCGCCAATCTGTATCATGGTAATGATCACCAGCTGTCCAAAAAGACTCCAGTGGGTATATGTGTCGACTACTACAAGTCCCGTTACACAGGAGGCGCTTGTTGCCGTGAACATACAGTCCAGAAAGGGCGTTACTGTTCCGTTTCTGCTGGATATGGGAAGCATCAGCAGCAATGTTCCCCCCATAATCAAAAGAAAAAATCCCAGTGCAATTATCTGCATTTTTGATAGCTTCTTACGTGTAAATTTTATCATTCTACCAATTCCGGCTTTCCTTATCCCAGAACGTGTTTGAAAAATCATTCCCGCCATCTGTCAGATAGCATTATCAAACGCGCTCTAGACTTTTCAGAAAATCCAGAACCCTTTCTTCATATTCTTTTCTTGCAACATAGTAGCTTTCCGCATGTGCTGCATCTTTTACCAGCCATAGCTGTTTTCCGGATGCACAGGCATCGTAGATTTCCCTTGCCATACTGGCTGGAACAAATCGATCCTTCTCACCATGAATAATAAAAACAGGAATGGATGTATTGGCGGCTTCTTTTCTGGCATCACAGTCTTTAAAACTGTACCCCGCCACAACTTTATTGATCAGATTCACAACAGGCAAAACCGGATATACCGGACAATGATATTTATGCTTTAACAGATAAGCAAATTCCTCCCAAGGGGAAGTGAATCCGCAGTCTGCCACAATTCCTTTTACGGAAGGCGGAAGACTCATAGAGCCAGCCATTAAAACAGTTGTTGCCCCCATGGATATTCCATGCAAATAGATAGAACATTTTCCCTGAAAACGATCATGTAGAAAACGGGTCCAACGGTATACATCCTCCCGGTCCAGGCATCCGTATCCCACATATTTGCCTTCACTTGCACCATGCGCCCTGTCGTCCACAAGCAGAACATGATATCCGTTCTCATGGAAAAAATAGGACATGGCTGCATACTCATTATCCCCACAACTGGTATATCCATGTACTGCCAGCACAACTTTTTCAGATTCTTCTTTCGCCGGAAGCAGCACGCCTTTTAACTTCAGTCCGTCAAAAGATGTAATACTGACCGGCTCTGTCTTCTGCTGGTCAAGCCATGCCAGCCTGTTGCGTATAAACGGCAGGGTAGTCTCCCAATGTGTACCGGCTTTTGCTTCTTCCGTAGCGTGCCTGGGCGGATTATCCACCCTGAGTACTGCCCTTCTCCAAAAAGCATACGAGCCTGCGCCTACTGCTGCAATTCCAGCTGCAATTAAAGATTTTATCACATTTGAAGTTTTCATTTAAATCACTCCTTTCTACCATTCCAAAAGTTTCTTCAAATAAAGACAAACGACATTTGAAAAGCTGTTAATATCCCGGATGTAAGCAAAATCTTTTCCGAAAATCTTCTTCTCCGCCGCCAGATCATGTTCTTTCCCGGCAAATACCCCTAATACAAATATACCCAGATTCCGAAGCTTACGCACTTCAAATGCAGTATCTGACACTGCGTAATCCCCATGATACGGTTTTGGATTCCGGCTGCCGGGCCGGTTGACAATCACATCATTCGGCCTGCCATCGCTTAACACAATTAAAATTTTATTTTCTTCTTCCCTCTGATACAGAGAATCACCTGCCGCCCGGATTGCCAGGCCATCCCGGTTATTGGAAGAAGTGGTATACTCAAATATCTTACGGTTAGCACTTCTGTTCTCGTCATATTCCCGGAAACGCTGCATGACGGTATAATCCCAGAAGCTGCAAAAACTCATGACCCGATGAGGAATACCCACATTGCTTAAAGCCTCACTAATGATAAACGCCTGAAGAGCTACCTGGCCCTGCCGGTCTCTCTGTGACCCGCTTGCATCCATCAGGATATCCACCACAAACTCAGTGGAATTCTGCTTACATGCTTTTGTAAAAAGCTTCCCGGTATCTGCCCTGCCCACTCTCCAGAGCCGCCCCGGCACAATCTGACCGTAATCAGCTTTCATATAATCGATCTGACTCCGCAGCATCAGGGACCGTCTCAGGTTATCGGTCATAATCTCAATATTGCGTCTGGATAGGGTTTTGCTGTTATGATAGACCAGACGATTCTTGTCGGCCTGCTTTTTTGCATTTACATACTGGGCATTCACCCGGACTGTATTTTCCAATACACCATCGGTATAGTATAAGCTGCAGTCTGCATGAGCACCGGTACACAAACGGTTATTGATCCTCTTTTGTTCCAGCGGGTTCAGATAAGAACGTCCATATGTCAATTCAATATAACCATAGACTTTTGCAACCGCTTCCTCATCCAGTACGATGACACGCTGTCCGCCATTTTTCTTTTCCTGCTCCGAAGGCTCATCTTCCTGCATTTCGTCAAAGGAAGTGACCTGATTACTCACCTGCTCCAGATACTGTTCCAGTAAGTCCTCATACATCTCTTCCTCTAACAGGTCTTTCCAGTCAAACTCCTTCAGATCCTCAAATGTAACCGCAAGAACATGTTCCAGATCTCCATGCTTTTTCACAAAGCTTTTATCTACAACGGTGTTATAGAGGTGATCCACCGTTTTAATAATTTCCATGGTATCCTGTGCTTCTTCCAAATGCTTTACTGCATCAGCCGTATCCAGAATCTTCTTTTCGGCTGTGAGGTTACCGGTGAGCGCCTGTCGCATCAGACAGATCTTCACCCTGCCTATAAAAGACTGGGTCATTTTCCCAAAATCATAATCTAAGATAGCCTCAAATGCTTTTTTACGAATTCTAGGCACACCCGGCCGTTCTGCAGCTATCTTTTTATAAGATGCTGCATCTACACAGATTTGGGCAATATTCAAAAGCTGTGCCTCCTCTGCACCGTAGTATACCTTCTTAACAATATACATCGCAAACTGCTCTTTGTCAAAAAAGCGGGCAAATGCCCCCTGTTTGACTGCATCATAGAGGGAAATATATTTAGACTTGCGAAAAGAAGCCACATCCAGCTTCACATCCAGCTGGTAATTGCCGCTTACCGTCCACATCAGATTCTTTATTCGGTTTTCGATCTCCAGTTCATCTTCAAAAAATGCTTGCACTGCTCCAGTCCTCCGGAATTCGGGTCATTACAATGTCTTCAATTAATTCACGTTCAAATATATCAAAACTTTTATTGATGATTCCCATACGTATGGCAAGCTCCGGTGAAAGTCCCGCCCGGATGGTTTTGATTGCGCCAATCAATCCACGCAGATCCAGTGGTTTGGTGGAAATCTCATTATTCAATGCCTTTTCCTGTAAATCCATAAATACACCGGTGAGCTGCCTCAGCCCTGATCCTTTTGCTTCCGGAAAAAGATCCTTTAATATCTGAAGAAGTATCCCTTCTGTAACCGGAGGCATATCAATTACCATGAATCTGGAAACTAAGGCTTCATTTAATTCCTTTGTTCCCGCATATCCGTAATTCATAGTTCCGATAAAACGGGATGCATCATGGAGTTCAATTTTTTCATAACCCGGAATATCAATCATTCTCCGGTAATCCAACGTTGCATGCAGTACAGAGACCGCATCATTTTTAGCCATGTTTATCTCATCAAAGATTCCGAATCCGCCATTTACCGCGCATTCATATACCGGACCTGTCCGCAGCTGAACCTCATTATTTTTAAAAGTATCCGTCCCTATTAAGGATGAACTGTCCGTATTCACATTAAACGATATATTATAGGAAGGCCTTCCGAATATATATGCCAGGTTCTCAGCCAGCACATTTTTTCCCGTAGCCTTTGTTCCCGAAAGCAGTACATTTTCACCCTGAAGCAGGGCGGCTGCCGCCATTTCAAATACTTCTTTTCCAAGAAACGGTATCTGCGGCTTTACAATACGGTTTGTAAATCTCTCTTCTGCCGGGTATCTCTTCCGGAACTTTTCTATATCCGCTAACAGCCCTTCACTTACCTGCTGTTCTTTCAATGACGCAAATAACTGTTCCATGTTTTCCTCCTGTAATTTCAAATTTCTTATTTCCGCGAGCAACGAGCCAAACGGACACGCTAGCGCGTCCATTTGGCGACTGCCGCGAGGGTGCTGTGCGCCAGTAGCGCACGTTTAGCACGAACCGAAGCGGAGCGTAGACCACATGCCCCATTGCAGCGGGGTTTTTGATTTGCAAAAGTGGATACATCTATAATGTACCCACCCATTTTTCTTATATTTCTGTAAATGAATAACGCTGTTTAATTCCGGAAGCCATAATATCGAATACGATAGTTCCATCCTTTAAAACTGATTTTTCAAAAGTTACATTCTTTCCTTTAAATTTATCCAGAATAAATTCTTCCGGATCTTTGGTTTCTATTTCATCCACAAAGATGTCCCTCATCTGATTGTTGGAACATTGATTATATATTTCCCATACGGTTTCGTAGCTCTTCATTATATAAATCCTCCCTGAATGAACAATTCCTGTGTCTGCCTTTGCTTAACAATAACCGTTCTGACTTCCTCTGATCTCAACCATGATTTCATCTAAAATACAGTTTGCCGCATCTTCTTTTGACATAATAGAAAGGGGGATTTCTTTCTTTTCAGTTATGATTGTGATCACGTTGGTATCTGTACCAAATCCGGCTCCATCTTCCTTCAGGTTATTCGCAATAATCATGTCCAGATTCTTCTTATGCAGCTTCCCTCTGGAATTTTCCAGCATATTCTCAGTCTCCATGGAAAAACCGCAGAGAAATTGTCCCTGCTTTTTATGTTCGCCTAAAAACTGCAATATATCATCGGTGCGTTCAAGTTCCAGAACCATTTTATCACCGGATTTTTTTACCTTTTCTTCGCTTACATACTGCGGTCTGTAATCAGCCACAGCTGCCGCTTTGATAATAATATGCTGCTCTTCGTGACGGCTGCAGACCGCCTCGTACATTTCCCTGGCGCTCTCGATCTGGACTACTTCTACAAACGGAGGTTTCCGGACACTTGTCTGTCCTGTCACCAGCGTTACCTTCGCCCCTCTCAGCATACAGGCTCTGGCTACTGCATAGCCCATTTTCCCTGTGGAGTGATTAGTAATGTAGCGAACCGGGTCAACCGCTTCCTGGGTGGGACCTGCGGTTACCAGCACATTCATGCCTTCCATATCTTTTTCATGGGAAATTTCTTTTAATACATAATCCAGAAGCACTTCTGCATCCGGAAGCTTTCCTTCTCCCACATCCTGGCATGCCAGCATTCCGGTGGCCGGAGCTATCACTTCAAAATCATTCATTTCCAGTTTCTTTAAGTTGTCCTGGACAATTTTATTCTGATACATGCGGGTATTCATGGCTGGTGCCACTATTTTTTTACAGGTACATGCCAAAACAGTCGTTGTCAGCATGTCGTCTGCCAGTCCGTAAGTCAATTTTGCAATGACATTTGCCGTAGCCGGAGCCACAAGAACCAGATCCGCTTTTTTAGCAAGTGCCACGTGTTCCACATTATATTGGAAATTCCGGTCAAAAGTATCTACCAGGCAGCGATTATTCGTCAATGTCTCAAAAGTAATCGGGTGAATAAAATTCGTCGCATTTCTGGTCATGATGACATGTACATCACAGTGCAATTTGATCAGCATACTCGCCAGATTGGCTATTTTATATGCTGCAATACTGCCTGTTACTCCTAAAATTACAGTCTTTCCTTTTAACATCTGTTTATTCTTCCTCTCAAATCCTGTATATATTTATGAAAAAAGCTCATGCTTTTCTTATCGGCGTCTGATGCATTTATTCCCTTTATCCCAATATTCTAACATATCTTTCTATAAAATGCACCTGTAATTTAAATCTTGTTTTTGGTCACTGATCGTGCTATACTAACGCCGTAATTGTATTGTATCCCATTCGGATGTGTCTTAAAAAACTTTTTTAAACGCAATCCCGGGAATAATAACAAGGAGGAAAAAAATGAATAACACAAACGCAGTAATTGCGAGGAAACCTCGCACACTGGGCATGGTACAGGTTGCACTGTTCGCAGCACTGATTATTATCCTTGCCTTCACACCATTTCTGGGGTATATCCCGCTGGGCTTTACGCGAGCGACGATTATCCACATACCGGTTATTATCGGTTGTCTTTTATTAGGTCCGAAAAAAGGTGCCCTTTTAGGGTTCGTATTTGGCCTCACAAGTTTTATTAATAATACAATTAATCCTACCGTTACGTCCTTTGTTTTTTCGCCGTTCTACACACTTGGCGATATTCACGGCGGCATAGGAAGTGTTATTATCTGTTTTGTCCCAAGAATTTTAGTTGGTATTGTACCTTATTATGTATATCACGGGCTTTACAGGCTGACGAAAAAAAGCAGCTCTGGGCTTCTGGTATCTCTGGGTGCCGCCGGACTGATTGGCTCATTAACAAATACACTTCTGGTTATGAACCTGATCTTTGTATTTTTCAAAGATGCCTATGCTTCAGCCAATAAAGTAGCTTCTGATGCAGTATACACCTTCATTCTTTCCATCATTGGAATCAATGGTGTACCAGAAGCAATTGTTGCAGCTATTCTGGTAGCCCTGATCGGGCGTATACTTTTAAAATCCAGAATCGCGCAGCAGTAGATTTACAGCCCTGGAGCGTGATTAAAGGAATTAATATACAGTTTATATTTTACAAAAGATACAAAAGGAGACCCATATATGATTCTAGCCATTGATATAGGAAATACAAATATTGTTATCGGATGCATTAAAAATGATAAGATTCTCTTCGTGGAACGTCTTTCCACTGACCATACGCGAACGGAATTAGAATATGCCATTAGTTTTAAAAATGTCCTGGAAATGTATGCCCTGACGCCCAAAGAGGTAACCGGTTCTATTATCTCATCCGTCGTTCCCCCGATTACAAATATCGTAAGGGATGCTGCCGAGAAAATCACCGGGCACTCTGCCATGATTATCGGTCCCGGCGTCAAAACCGGCATGAACATTTTAATGGACAACCCTGCCACTGTAGGCAGTGACCTGATTGCCAATGCGGTTGCAGGCATTCACAAATACCCGCTGCCACTGATTATTATTGACATGGGAACCGCCACCACAATTTCCGTAGTGGATGGGAAAAAGAATTATATCGGCGGCATGATTATTCCCGGGGTGAAAGTTTCTTCTTCCTCTCTGACCAGCCGCACTTCCCAGCTGCCGAAAATAAGTATGGAAGCACCCAAAAAACTAATTGGCACAAGCACGATTGAGTGCATGAAAAGTGGTTTAATCTACGGCAATGCATCCATGATCGATGGCATGATAACCAGAATCAATAAACAGTTGGGCCAAAAAGCAACTGTCGTAGCAACCGGCGGATTGTCCAAGAGTATTGTAAAGCATTGTGTGGAAGATATTATTCTGGATGATGAACTACTGCTGGAAGGATTGTTGTTGATATATAAAAAGAATATGGGGTTATAAAAACGCACCAAACGGGATCCGGACAAATTGTCATGGATCCCGTTTGGTTTTTTCTTATGTTCATTATGCCATCTGATATAAAATTCATTTATTATGAATTAAAATATTGGTATACCATCCGGCTTATATCCTGTATACGGGTAACTGCTTCCTCATCAGATGTCCACCCCTCCGACATCACACATATGATATAATCTCCTCCATCCGAATACACGATAGCACAATCATTTTCACAGTCATCCGTTTCCCCTGTTTTATTTGCTACCTTAACATCAGATGGCAGACTCTCCGGTATTTTATAATCTACTTCCTGCTGCAATAACAGCTCAAGCATATCATTTGATGCTTCTTCTGAAACCATATTTTTTCTGTATACACTTTCCAAAAATTCTCCGCAGTCATTCACAGACGTGGTATTTACACCCTCCCCGCTCCACAGAGAGACATCTCCGATTCCATTAATCTGTTCTGTATCTAAAAATCCTGCTGCTGCAATATAATTATTCACTTTGTCCAGGCAATCTGTAAATTCACTTTCCGGCTCCAGTGCACGCACCAGTTCATTGGCACTTTCATTGTCACTAATGGTTATCATCTGATCCAGTTCTTCGGATATCTGATTTTCATAGAGTGGCAAATCCCCCATTTCTGCCTGCTGATACACAGCTCCCATAATATAAAGCTTAATCAGACTTGCTGCCTGCATCTCATGACTATTCAGACTGATGCTCCTGTCATTTGCTAAATCTTTGATATAGAGACTCCAGTCGCCATCGTATCCATTCAGGCTGGATTGAAGCTTTTGTTCCAATGCCTCCCAGGAGGTATCTTCCGCAGCCTGACTACTCTTTTCTTCCGCCAAAGTCAGCAGTGAGATATCAGCGCTGGTGGTATCTTCCGGTTCCAAAATGGTAATTCCTGCTGCCTGCAGTGTATTTCTGTTATTTGTAATGTTTTTGCTTTCTGATTCATCTACTAAATGCTGAAACCCGGTACCAACGGCAATCATGACAATTGCAGTTACTACTGCTATGGTCTGAATCCATTTCCAATACTTTCGCTGTTTATTTTTACGATTCTTCATTTCATTCCCTTTTGTTTGTATGTATGCCATTTTCATTTTACGACTCTATCATACACTTACAAACTGAAATTACTCTGAAATACCCTAAAAAATAACGATCCGTTGTAAATGCTGTTTTTGAGATACATTCTTACCTCGTTCAACATTTTACAAAGAATCGCTATTCTTTATCTAATACTATCTAACCCGCTGTTCTTCCCGTTTCAAAATCACAAAATAGGCGATGATCAGAGGAATATTAGCTGCAACCCATGCAATGGGATTCGCTGTACAGATTCCTGCATAAGAACCAATACCGGAAGCAATCACTGCTACCACCGCTCTCGCTGCTAACTCTGCCACACCTCCAACCATAGGCATTAAGCCATACCCCATTCCCTGCAGTCCATTTCGGAATGTAAATATAATTCCCAGTATCGGATAAAATGTTCCGCAAATTACAAAATACGTCTGCGTATATCCCATGATATCCTGTGGCTGCCCAACAATGAAGAAATTAACCAAATGTCTTCCAAAGAGAATAATACCTCCGCCTGCCAAAACTCCGTAGATAATCGTGTAGATTACACTTAACCGAATTCCCTGCCGGATACGTGATATCTTATTTGCTCCTTTATTCTGTGCACAATAAGTTGCCATGGTGACTCCCAGAGCACTAAAAGCCTGTGTCAGGAATATTTCAATTTTCGAAGCCGCAGAATAAGATGCAATTACCCTGGAACCCAGCGTATTAAGTGCACTTTGAATCATAATCGTACCAATTGCTGTAATAGAGAATTGAAGTGCCATGGGCAACCCAATGCCCAGCTGATTCTTTACACAATAAAAATCCAGCTTAAAATGCTCTCTCTTTAACTTTAGCATTGGAATTTTAAATACAATATAAAGTATACACAATACACCGGACACTCCCTGAGAGATAACCGTAGCGTAAGCAGCTCCTGCAACTCCCATATGGAATACTATAATAAATATCAGATCCAATACAATATTTAACAGTGCTGATACCACCAGAAAATAAAGCGGAACCTTGCTATTTCCCAGTGCCCTCAGAATACTGGCAAAAAGATTATACATAACCTGAGTAAAAAATCCGAATGCCGTAATCAACATATATGTATATGTATCCTGAAAAATATTTTCCGGCGTATTCATTAAATGCAGCAACGGCTTCAGCCATATAACGCTGACAAACGTAATTACAATTGTAACAATCACAGATAAAATGATCGCGGACCCAACCGTCTTACGCATGCCTTCCATGTCGCCATACCCAAAACGCTGAGCGGTTAAAACCGTGAATCCAGTTGTCATTCCCATTAAAAATCCCAAGATCAAAAAAATAATTGTCCCGGTAGCCCCAACTGCTGCCAGAGCATCAACTCCAACAAACCGTCCAACAATAACCGAGTCAATCATACTATAAAACTGTTGAAAAACATTGCCGATAAATACCGGTAACGCAAACGACAAAATAAGTTTCGCCGGCCTTCCAACCGTCATATCTCTTTCCATGAAAAAATGAATCCCCCTTCTTTAATTCCTTTTGTTTCCCTGGCAAAACACCAGTTTGAATATTATACAATATCCGTTCTGGATATTCCAGATTTAATATTACAGAAATATATTAGATTTTGCAGTGCTTTTCGATAAATGTTGACAAAGATTACATTTCCACACATTCCCATGAACTTTACATCTTCGTTTTTAGACAAAAAAATAACCAACCTTCGGGTTGATTATTTCGTTCTGTAATAGCAGGGGATGAGAGAATCGAACTCCCACTAAAAGTTTTGGAGACTTCTGTCATACCACTTGACCAATCCCCTCTGTAAAATTACCGACTTGTTATTTATACCATAAAATTGTGGGGACGTCAATTGATTTTTTACTTTTTATTTGAAATTTAGTATGGTTGATGAAGATAAATCGCGATGTTATTTAATTGTTTATATGGAAATATATGCTATATTGCTATTCATGTATGATTTTACTTTTGAATTTAGGTGCCTAAATTTGTTTCGGTTCATATCATATTACTTTTAATCAGTTGATATTCTGCAACTGGTTCCTTGGGTCAGGGCTTCAAGATATCTTATATTGCTTTTAATCGAGATGTAAAATGGGATGTTTTTCATGGAATTATAGTTTTGAATATATCCCATATTGCTATTAATCGGAAAGCCTATGATTGACGATGATACAGCAAGCTCGTTTCAATACATCCTATATTACTATTAATCAGGGACAGCGGTATAAGTCCCGGAATAATCAATAAGAGTTTCAATACATCCCATATTACTATTAATCGAAGAAGCCATCTTTCCATGCATAGAAGCAAAAGGTTTCAATACATCCCATATTACTATTAATCGGAAGACGTAATAAAATACGCACAGGAAAATATCGTTTCAATACATCCCATATTACTATTAAACCTTAAGATATTTTGGCAATTATCTATTGCCTCCCGTTTCAATACATCCCATATTACTATTAATCCCGGTGCATTCCACGTCCGAGAGTTAAACATATTCGTTTCAATACATCCCATATTACTATTAATCGCGACTTCTCATAAGAACCCACTTGCTTGCTAAAGTTTCAATACATCCCATATTACTATTAATAACCTGGAAATAGTTTTGGTTTCAATACATCCCATATTACTATTAATCTAAAATGCCCAAGGTGCAAAGAACTAAACAAAATGTTTCAATACATCCCATATTACTATTAATCCGGACAACGAACTGTGCATTTATGCCATTCGTCCGTTTCAATACATCCCATATTACTATTAATCCATTTAAGGAAACAAACAGAGTATTTATTGAGATGTTTCAATACATCCCATATTACTATTAATCGAAATAGACAACCCGGCAAAATGTATCGAAAGCAGTTTCAATACATCCCATATTACTATTAATCCAAACAAGAATTGTATAATTTAACGTCTCCATTGTAGTTTCAATACATCCCATATTACTATTAATCATACATCGGGCGTTGTTTCTTCCGTCCAACAGAGTTTCAATACATCCCATATTACTATTAATCAGAGTTGTAACATTTAAAGATATCGACCTTGTACAGTTTCAATACATCCCATATTACTATTAATCAGACATCTTAGAAACACAGCAATGTCTCGATACTTGTTTCAATACATCCCATATTACTATTAATCGTTACTACTTTTACATATTCCTCATAAGCGACTGTTGTTTCAATACATCCCATATTACTATTAATCCTTGGTTGTTTATTCGGGGGTGATCTGGATAGTAGTTTCAATACATCCCATATTACTATTAATCCCAGCAGGAAAGTCCTGTGCAGATTGTAAATATATGTTTCAATACATCCCATATTACTATTAATCAGAGATTATAAATCTGTTGGTTCGCACGCTTTAGTTTCAATACATCCCATATTACTATTAATCATTCGTTAGGAGGAAAAAAGAATGATAATGTTTTTGTTTCAATACATCCCATATTACTATTAATCGTTATTTTAAATGTGTTTGATTTGAAACTAATTCGTTTCAATACATCCCATATTACTATTAATCAGCATGGGGCAATCCTAATAACAGAAGACTTTCTAGTTTCAATACATCCCATATTACTATTAATCGAATTACGGAGTAAAGAAAGATGCATAACAATATCGTTTCAATACATCCCATATTACTATTAATCCAACCAATATCCAACATTCTATCTTCCCACTATACCCCAATTCCCTTTTAAAATCAAGACTTTTCTAGTTTTTTCCCAGCCTGTGACTAATTTCCAAAATAAATATCCCCCACCCATTTTCCCTTGAAAACACAACACATTTATTCTATTTCAATTTTTACCGCCTGGTAAACTTTTCTTAGCCAGCTTACATATTTCATTAACTCCCAGTAATGCACCAAACGCAGATTAGAACTTCTTTCCTTTTAATCCGCATCCCCCTGTTCCCCAGCATCCATTTAGCGCTTCTAACAAAGCCGCGTCACTTATTCCTCTTTTTTTATCTGCGCTACCCTTTCACTGCTCCAATCATAACCCCTTTTTCAAAATATTTCTGAATAAATGGATACACACATAAAATCGGCAGTGTAGATACAATAATCACCGCATACTTCACCTGGTCAGCCGAGCTTTGGGCATAACCGCCACCTACAGCACCACTGCCGCTGGCAAATGCTTCATTTAATAGCAGGATGCGGCGCAGGACAATTTGTAATGGTTCAAATTTATTGTTGCTGTTAAACATCAGGGCATTGAAAAAATCGTTCCAGTGAAATACTGCATAGTAGAGAACCAATACAGCTACTACTGCCTTGGATAGCGGCATGACTACTTTAAAGAAATATTTAAAGTGGGAACAGCCATCGATCACGGCTGCCTCGTAAAGGTCATTGGGAATTGAGGACTCTATGAAGGTCCTGGCAATGATCAGGTTATAAGTATTCACTGCCACTATTGTAATCAAAATCGTTCTGGTGCTGATTAGTCCCAGTGAACTGATTGTCATATACAGCGGAACCAGTCCTCCGCTGAAGAACATCGTAAAAACGAAATAGAACATTATTTTACCCCGTCCTTTAAAATCCGGTCTGGACAGCGCATAAGCTGCGGGCATAGTAACCGCCATATTCAGCAGTGTGCCCAGAACTACATAAATGATCGTATTCAGATATCCTCTCCAGATTCTTGCATCCTGAAATACCTGCTGGTATCCATAAAAACGAATGTCTTTGGGGAAAATAGTTACCTTCCCCAGATTCACCAGATTGGAATTGCTCACAGATGCAATCAGGACAAACCAAAGTGGGTAGGCGACAATTGCGAAGACCAGAATACTTATGAGAACTATTGCTGCCCCAAAGATTCTGTCAGCCGGACTTTTGTATTTTATTTTACTTCTTACCATTTAATCTCCTCCTTACATCAGACCGGTTCCTGTACTGCGTTTTGCAATTGCATTAGTAGCCATCAGGAAAACAAAATTAATCAGTGTATTGAATAATCCCACTGCCGCACCAAAGCTAAACTGGGATGATTTGATTCCTACTGTATACACATAAGTGGAAATTACCTGGGATGCGCCTAGATTCAGACTGTTCTGCATAAGGAACACTTTATCAAAGCCTACATTCAGGATATTTCCCATATTCATAATCAGCATAATGATAATCGTGGGCATGATCGCCGGCAGATCAATATGAATCATGGTCTGCCATCTGTTTGCCCCATCGATTCTGCAGGCATCGTATAACTGGGTATCCACAGAAGACAATGCCGCTATAAAAATAATGCTGTTCCATCCCATTGTCTGCCAAACTCCTGACAGCACATATACCGGCATAAATGTAGACTCGGATCCCAGGAGATTTACGTCCTTGCCCACAAGATGAATTGCTTTCAGAAAGTTGCTGATGACTCCGGTATCGTCTGCAAGCATTATACGAAGCATGGAAACAAGTACTACCACCGAGATAAAATAGGGGATATAAACTGTAGTCTGTACGGTTCTCTTCCACTTTTTGTTGCGGATCTGATTAACCACCATCGCCAGAATAATTGGAATCGGGAACCCCACAAGGATACTGGCAAAAGAAATCACAAATGTATTTTTCAAAGTCGTGAAGAACATAGGGCTTTCAAAATACTGTTTAAAATATTTGAAACCTGCAAAAGCTCCTCCTGTAAGCCCCTTGGAAAAATCATATTCCCGAAAAGCCAGCTGGATTCCGTACATGGGCACATAACAAAATATCAATATGTATAACATGGAGGGAAACAGCATGACCCATAACTGCCAATTGCGTCTGAAATATTTTTTTATATTTACCATAAATATTGCTCCTCTCACTGCATCTGGATTCAGGATGAAAACGCGGGATGCAAAGTCAGATCACACCCCGCGGTTCCTTTTATTTTGCCAGATAGTTGTCGAAAGCTTTCTGGCGTATACTGAGTATCTCATTAAGTCCTGCCGCTTCCACATTTTTTACATAAGTATCCCAGTCTGCATCGATATCCGATTCTCCGGTCATCCACAAAGACCAATAATTATCGATTATATTATTGATATTTGCCTGGGTGAGTGCCATGGTATTCTGTTCCTCTTCTGAATATTTCATAAATAACTGAGGGTAATAATCTTTATCTGTTACCTTTGCAAGTGCATCCTTATAGACCTCTCTTTCTTTTAACGCATTATTCATATCCTCAGACATCTCAATATTGCAGTCCTTTCGAATATAGAGGGGTCCGAAATCGGCAAAGGTATTTGTCCACTTCCAGGTTCCCGGATCGGTAGATGAATCCGTTGGGGGAAGTACCTTAAAATTATGATCGTCCGTCTTCTCCAGACAACCGTCACTGATTCCGCCAAATAATGTCTCTACACTTTTTGTTTTATCATAGAAACCGTCAATAAATTTCATAGCTGCATTTTTATTCTCACACTTTGCACTCATTGCAACACGGTTCGCCTGCATATTCAGCTGGTCAAAATCGTAACTCCAGCGTGTATCATAGGTGCCGGGTGCACAATCCACATCGTAATCAAGCGGTGCCAGTGCCGTATACTGACTGTATAAATCCGGTCCGAATTTATCGGTCTCTTCCCATCCAAAGACACAGCCTACCACTGCCTCTCCCTTTTCATTTCCTCTGGAAAGAGATTGAAAAGCCGAGTAATCATTTGTAATTGCATTACTGTTAATCAGCCCCTGAGTGTAAAGCCTGTTTAAATATTTCATGAATAGTTTATAGCGTTCATCCACCGCAAAGCATTTTACTTTCTCATCTTGTGCAAAGTACCCGTCAGTTACTATGTCCGTCATCTGAATCCCCATGGAAGGCAATAACTTTAACAGGGAATATGCACTGTTAAACCAGGCATTATTTCCGCCATAAGCGTTGAAATCCAATGGTATCTCATCACCCGGATCTCCGTTTCCGTTGGCATCCTGTTCTTTAAACGCTTTCAGGACAGTTTCCAGTTCGGTGAAAGTTTTCGGTTCTTTCAGCCCCAGATTATCCAGCCACTGTTTATTAATAAAGAGAACCGTATTGGTATCCGGCCACTTACTCTGGCACTTGGGAATTCCATAGATCTGTCCTTCCGGTGTCTGCGCCAGAATTTTCGTATCCGGCTCATCGTTGAACATTTCCTTTATATTAGGTGCGTCTGAATCAATCAGCTCTGACATATCCTGAAACAATCCGCTGTATTTGGTGTAATCGGAATCTGTTGTGGCGTTAAACAGGATATCGGGAATATCCCCGGATGCAAATCTGGTAGATTTCACCGTTTCCCAGTCCTGATAGATCTGTTCCCATTCAATCTCCACATTGCACTGGTCTTCTAATTCCTGCAGCCACTTCATATCCTCCACGCTTTTCGTCAAAGCATGGGACACAAACACTGCTTTTAACTTCGTCTTTTCCCCACCGCCGGTATTGTCCGTTTCCCCACTGCTCTCTTTCCCTGCTGCTGCCTGCGTACTTTGCCCTGTCTCTTTACTGTCTCCGCCTGCGGTGCTGCTTCCTGAACATCCTGCCAGAGAAGTAACCGCCATAGCAGATGCCAGTAGAATTGCTGTTGTTCGTTTTTTCATTTTCACAACCTCCATTTAATTTTTTACTCGCATTTTTTCAGATAAAGTTCATCAAAAATGCGGAATGTTCCTTCTCCTGAATCATTTTGAAATGCAACCTCTATAACTTTTTCATCAATTGATTCGGTACTTACCGGGAATTTATATGAAATATGGTAGAATTCCTCTTGCTTTTGCACCACGATATCCTTTACCAGTGTTCTGCCATCCACCGTTATCCGATAGGCATTCCCCGCATCCCGGCTGCACAGAGTCATACAAAGTTCCTGCCCGGCTTTTTCCATTGTCATGCGGTAAGAAAACCATCCGTCTTCCCTGCAGAAGCGGTAAGGATGTCCCGCCAGACGCTGTGTATCTGTCTTTTCTCCTTGAATGCCATGTGCCAGTTCATATTGGTCATTTCCTATAGGAATCACATCCGTCACAACACTTTTTAATTGCTTCGATCTTTTCTCTCTTTCCAGCAAGTTCAGCAGTTCGCCGGACTGCTTTTTATACAGTCTGAAGTAAATCCCATACCGTTCCCGGTATCTGGCGTAGTGGGGTGTAAAAATCAATTCTTCCCCCTGATTATCCAAATGAAAGGCCAGCTTTCCTTTTTCTTTTATTAAATATTGGTCAATGCGGCTTTTCCAGTCCGCTATATCTATATCCTGCAAGATCAGATAATCTTTCACCGCGATTTCCTTCTTTGGAACTAATACATCAACTCCAGTTACCGTCATATCCATCATAACATTCCCAAGCCCCGCACTGAGCAGATACGGTCCATAGGAAAAAGCTGCTGCATTTTCATTATCTGGTAACCCATGGATGCGCAGTGTCATTTTCATATGCAATTCCAGCACATCATTCTGTATCCATTCCCGGCAAATATAGAAATATCCGTTTTGAATTTCACCTTTTAAAAATCTCCCGTTCAGCAGCAGCCCGGCATCCTTTTCCAGCCAGTCCGGGATTCTCAGATACAGACCAAATTTGTGGAGGGGTACTTCGGTAAATTTTATCTGCACTTCCAGTGTATCTTCCTGAATCACCGTATTCATTTTTATAGCAAGCCTTTCCTTTTCCCATACCAGCTCCGAACTCACATACCGGCAGATGTACAGATCCCTATCATTGTGAAAATAAATCCCCTCCTGCACTTTTGTGAAATTCTCCATCCCGCTTCCGGTACAGCACCAGAAACTGTTGTAAGCCGTTGTATAGACTTTAAAATATCCGGTTTCCATGGGTTGGAAGTACATTGTCATTCCGGTTTCCGGATTTTGAGAGGACAAAATTGCATTTATTTTTGTATGATCGTAATAATCCATATATTTTTTATCACCGGTAATCTGAAATAACCACAGTGACAGCTTTAGCATGTTATATGTATTACAGGTTTCGCAGTTACATGCTGTTCGTTCGGCATCCAGAACATCCGGTTCTCCGAAATGTTCCCATTCACTATTTCCTCCGGTGGCATAGGTATGGTGTCTTACTACGATCTCCCAAAAGTTCTGTGCCGTTTCCAGGTAAAATATTTCCGTTTTACCCAAAACCATATATCGTTTTAATGCACCCAGTATCTTAGGTATGGTAGTATTGGCATGGAGGCCATTCAATACATCCCTGCCGTTATGCAGCGCCTCAAATAGGGTCAACTCATCAAATTGGTGTGCCCCATGCATAAACTGTTCTTCTCCGGTAATCCGGAACAAATCATACAGGCAGTCATTCATACCCCCGTACTCCACCGATAAGACACGGTCTCTAGTTTCCTGCGACCACCCTTTTGTACGCTTTGCAATCCAGGTGCCGAGCCTTTTCATGACCTTATCTGCTGTCTGAAGCTTGGTAACCTCATATACCTTGATGATCCCACTGAGAATCTTGTGCATGGTATACCATGGTACCCACGCCGGTTTTCCATTTTCCACCCGGTCAAAGATCTCCCTGTGGGATGCAAATAAATAGCCATCTTCACTCTGGCATCTGTGCAGTTCCTCCATGATGTAATTTATTTTCTCCAGCCAAATGGAGGACTTTTCCGATACATAGATCTGGGCTGCCGCTGTGAGAAAATGCCCCAGGGTATGACCCTGAATCTCCGTCACTTCCCATCCCGGATATCTCCCGGCTTTTGCCTGGTAACCTGCCGTTTCTAAAAATCCCGCCAGAAGACGGTCGACATCCAGGGACGCAAGATATTCCTCCTCCAGTCGGAAAGCATTTCTCCATTCACTGTCTGTTAACTTGACCTGATTATAAGCAAATTCATAGATTGCTAAATTGACACATTTCTTTTCTGTATTCATTTTATGCTCCTAAATATCTTTCTCATTTCTGTGCTGGCAGAACGTATCTTCATATTATTTTCTGACAGCTGCGTATCACCTAGTACTGCATCCGGCTAGACACGTTCTAATATACCCCGAGTTTCCATATTCGTAAATATCACTATCCTGTAAAAAGTGTCAAAAAGTCACTTCTTTCTTTTTGATACATCTATCTTCTATCCTTTTGACACTCTTTCTATCCTTATGTACACATATAACATTTTTCTTTACTTTTTTTGAATTTCATTGTACAATATCCACAGTTTTGAGCATAGTTTATAGCTCTCCGTAACTGCGGCACATACCTGATCCCATAACTGCTGGCAATTACCCAATACCCAACCATAAGGAGGTGTGAAAATCACATGTACGTATATGAATTTCCCATTAGTCGACCGTTCATTTATAATTTCACAGGAAAATTTGAGGCACCGTCTGAGCATTGGATACATGAAGATCTTTTATTGTTTAACTATGAGCTTTTCGTCATGACGGAAGGCACCTTATATCTGACTTATAATAATGAGGACTACACTGTATCCGCAGGCGAATTTCTATTACTGCCGCCCCTTCCTGCGCCCAACAACCACCGCCGGGGATTACGTCCTTCCCGTTGTTCCTTTTATTGGCTGCATTTTGAAACAGGTGCTCCTTTCGTTCTAAAAGATGTTTCCGAAAATGCGCTGCAGGCCTGTGCCTGCCAATTGCCGGAAGATACCATATGCATCCCCAGACAGGGAACTGCCGGTAATCAGGAGAAAATCATCGTTTTAATGAAACAGCTCCAGGATGCGGTAAAGAATTTATACAAACCCGTAATTCTGAATTATATGTCAACCGTAATTTTGTGTGAATTATTCAGTCAGTTTTATACCAAAAAGGAAGTTCTGGGGAAATCCAGAAAGACGCAGAAACAGATCTATCATGACATCATTGATTTTGTAAAACTAAATATAAACCGGAACTTAAAAGTATCGGATGTTGCAGCCCACTTCGGCTATAATGAAAAATATCTTTCCCATTTATTCGGTACCGTTGCAGGCATACCGCTGAAGCAGTTCATCCTGACAAATAAAATCAATGCCGCTAACTTTATGCTCACCGATACCAATAAATCTATCTCCGAAATAGCACATGCACTGGGATTTTCCGACAGCCACAATTTTTCAAGAGCATATAAGAAAATATCAGGCCTCTCCCCTTCCGAATACCGGAATGCATTTGCACAGAGAATGCTGTTTCATGTATAGGTTCCTGATTTCAGGCAATAAAAAACACCTTCCATCTGGAAAGTGTTTGATCGCTAAACAGGGGATGAGAGAATCGAACTCCCACTAAAAGTTTTGGAGACTTCTGTCATACCACTTGACCAATCCCCTCTGTAAATTACCGACTTATTATTTATACCACAAATTTCATATAATTTCAATAAGAAATTGCATTTTTTCACAAAGTTTTTTAATTATCTCTTTAATAGAAGCAGCAGTCGTCGCCCGACTGCTGCAAAATTTGTTTTATTTCATTTTATTTTCCCTGAAGCTGGATGATTGCCAGCTCGGAATCAGTGCCAATACGCAGCGGAGGTCCCCAGGTACCAATGCCTGAGGTTACAATTACCGGTACTCCTTTTTCAGTGGTATACGATCCGTAATTGAATTTTTCATTCAGCCGTGTCAGCAGATTAAATGGAAATACCTGTCCTGCGTGGGTATGTCCACTCATAACCAAGTCCACATTTTCATAATCATTGGCATTGGAGGGACGATGATCCAGAACCAGAAGGGGTTCATCCCCCTGGATTTCTGACTTGATTTCTTCCCAGCTCCTGCGTTCGCTTCCCTGGCCTCCAATCGGTGCAGAGTCTTTTCTCCCTGCTATATTGCAGATACCTTTCAGATTAAATACCTCGTCTTCTAAAATATGGATACCTGTTTTTTGAATTAAACTCTTCATTTTCTCATATTCTTCGCCGGCGTCATGGTTTCCCCAGCACAGGAAGACGCCATACTTGCTTTCTATCATGCCTAACAGCTCTGCGATCCGTTCCGGATTACGGACTCCCTCATAGGTGCTGTCAAACAAATCCCCTGCGATACAGACAAGATCAGCCTGTTCCCCATTTACGGCTTCTACAATCTGCTCCATCCGCTTCTCCCCATTAATATGTCCCAGATGCACGTCTGACAGCAGTGCCACCTTAAGCGGCGGACCATCCCAGTTTTTCTCAGCGGTTATGTCATATGATACCTTCTCGATATCCAGGGCATGTATTCTTCCTCCGATGATCAGCAGGACACAAAGAAGGAGAACCACGCCAGCTGAAACAGCGGAAAATTTTACCCTCCCTTTCTCACTAAGCCTATGTATCACCACACGCCTTACGATTTCTAAAATCACAAAAAACAACATGCTGTATGCAAAAAATCCCATCCAATAGCAGCCGATGGCTCCGGCAATTCTTACCCATCCCCACATCGGCAAACAGGACGGCAGCACATAGGTGCATCCCAAAACAGCAAATACCACTGCCACCCACCAGAATCTCACGCCGGGAATCACCGCCCGGATAAAGGGCGTATACCGCCAAGCCAGATATACATTCAATAACGTATATACAATAACAACCATTATGATACCTATAATCAAATACACTTCCTCCTTTGTCTTTATCGTTTTATCAGTGCATTCCTCTTGATGGAACTTATTATACTTCTCTTTTCGCTGTCTGTAAAGAAACGTATTGCAATCATGCATAAACCGGAACGTTTTTATTTCTGTGGACACCCCAAAAGTGTGAACAGTAATCGGTTTTCTGCAAAATGGAGGAAAGATATTTTACTTTCCCCCATTTTCTTACACTACACAATCTCAATATGATACTGCTCCAGCCAGTAATTCACCTGAAGCATAAAAGCAAGCATTTGCGGTCCTGCCATGAGCTGACCATACCAGGGCTTTCCATAATCGGAAGGGCTGTTAACAAAATCATTTACCTTCTTTGTATCTAACAGCTGTCTGACAGGCGCATTGGGGTCAGCCAGGACTTCCTGAAGACGTTTGCCCAGCAGCTGCTCGTATTCCGGATGGTAGGTTTTCGGATAAGGGCTTTTTCTCCTCCATAATACTTCATCCGGAAGCATTCCAGCACCTGCCGAGCGCAAAAGACCTTTTACAATACCATCCGGGCATTTCATAGCCCAGGGCACATTCCAGATATATTCCACGATTCTGTGGTCAGCCAGGGGCACTCTTGCCTCCAGCCCGGAGTACATGCTGGTTCGGTCCATACGGTCCAAGAGCGTCACCATGAACCAACGCAGATTCAGGTATGCAATTTCTCTTCTTCTTTTTTCTTCGCTGCTTTCTCCGAGAAGCACCGGGGTCTCCATGATGGTCTTTTGGTACGCTTCATGGGCGTATTCTTCCATACGAAGTTCACGGATCACATCTTCTGAGAGCAGCGTCTTTCTGGGTTCCATACTCATGGACCAGGGAAATGCATCTGCCTCGAATGCTTCCTTCTTATGGAACCAGGGATATCCTCCGAAAATCTCATCGGCACACTCACCGGTCAGCGTTACACTGTTTATATCCACCACCTTAGAGCAGAAATAAAGGAGAGAGGATTCAACATCCGCCATGCAGGGAAGATCTCTTGCATCCACAGCCTTAAACAGATAATCGATTAATTCCATATTGTCACATTCCAGATAATGGTGGTTTGTCTGGCAATAGTCCACCATCATATCTACCCAGGGTCTGTCTTCACTGGGCTGGAATGAATTGGATTTGAAATATTTCTTATTATCTTTAAAATCAAAAGAAAATGTATTCAGTACCTTGCCCTGCTTTTTCAGCTCTTTTGCACAGATTGCCGTAACCAGGCTGCTGTCTACTCCGCCAGATAAAAACGTACTGATGGGTATGTCGGACAGCATCTGCTTTTTCACAGAATCTTCTAAAAGATAGGCTGTCTTCTCCACTGTCTCCTCATAGGAATCCTCATGTGGCTTGCTGACCAGTTCCCAGTAAGGTTTCTGTTCCCAGGTGTGTCTCGCAAAACGGATAAACTGCCCCGGCAGCACTTCCATGACATTTTTAAATACACCTTTGCCATAAGTCTTAGCAGGCCCCAGTGCAAAAATCTCACATAACCCCTCCCGGTCCAGTACCGGTTTGATCTGGGGATATTCAAACAATCCTTTGATCTCAGAAGAAAAGACCAGCGTCTCGCCTGCCATGGTATAAAAGAATGGCTTTACTCCCAGACGGTCACGGAACAGATATAAACATTCCTCATTTCCATCCCAGATCGCAATGGCAAAAATGCCGTTTAATTTCTTAATATAGTCCACTCCATGAAGCATGTAACCTTCCAGTATCACTTCCGTATCGCTGGCGGTCTCAAAACAGGCACCTTCGTTTTGCAGCTCTTTTTTTAGCTCATTCATATTATAAATCTCGCCATTGTAGACAATGGCACATTCCCTGGAGGCGGCCTTCTTAATCATTGGCTGATGCCCGGTGACCAGATCAATAATGGACAGACGCACATGGGCAAGACCGCATCCCTTATTCAGATAAGTCCCCTCATCATCCGGTCCCCTGCGCTTTTGTACCTGATTCATTTTCTCCAGGATGCCTCTCCACTTCCCTTCCTCATTAGCATACTCCGTAAACGGATTACAAAATCCGGCAATTCCACACATAGCATCACCTTACCCTTTCTTACAACGTACTTTTTGTTACTGAATGATCGGCTGATATTGCCTGCCCTGAAGCGCTGCTTCTACGGTCGGAATCAAAAGTTCCGTATGGGCTACCATCGAATTTGGCTTTTTCACCGGATCATCCTGACCAAAAGGAACAAAATAAATATGCTTTGCATTTAAAAGCAGTCCGATATTTTTCATATTCATTCCCAATGCATCATTTGTGGAAACAGATACAACCAATGGCTTTTCGTTGCGCAGATGTGCCTTCGCCGCCATGAGAACAGGGGTATCTGTAATTCCATTGGCAAGCTTCGCGATGGTATTTCCAGTACACGGCAGGATCACCAGCAGGTCCAGCAGACTTTTTGGACCGATGGGTTCCGCCTGGTTGATGGTCATCATCGGTTTGATACCGGTTATCTTCTCTGCATCCGCTACAAAATCTGCGGCCTTTCCAAATCTGCTGTCAATAGTCTGGGAGGCATTGGAAAAAATAGTCTGTACTTCAGCACCTTCCTCCACCAGCTTCTTCAGTTCTTCAAATACTTTTTTATACGTACAAAATGATCCTGTAAAAGCAACCCCTATTTTTTTACCCTTTAATGACATATCACTTCACTCCTTCTAAACATGCTGCTGCATTTCCTGCATCAAAACGTCAGTCATTGCCCTGGCAGATGACTCAGGTGCATATTTTCCAGGAAGTCCCGGGCACAGCCACGCCGGAATTCCTAATTCTTTCGCTGCCGTAAAATCAACTCCGCCGGGAGCGGATGCTATATCAATGATAATCGCTTGTTTTTTAACAGACATTAATAAACTGCGGTCCATTATCATGTTGGGAATTGTGTTGAATATAAAAGAATACTGCTTAAGATTATCCGGAATATCATCAAAGCTGATTACTTCATCTGCTAAAATCGAAGCCTCCGAACGGACATCCGGCCTTCTTGCACAGACGGTAACCCTGCAAAACATACCTTTCAAATATGCTGCAAGTGTCTTGCCGCATTTACCGTACCCCAGCACCAGACATTCACTCCTGTGCAGGTTCAGCGGACTTTTCTGAATTGCTTCCGCAATGGCACCTTCCGCTGTGGCAATGCTGTTGTATATCGCCAGTTCTTCCTTTTTCATAAAATCACAGCATACAATGCCTTTGTCTGCTGCCTTATCCCGGAACCCTTCAGGAATACATCCTGCAAAAAAATATTGTCCTTCCTTCAGCGCCTCCATCAGTTCCTTTAAACCCAGATCATCTTTTCCAGCCTGGTTGTTTAAATCCTTTTTATTCTTTGTCATTGGAATCGGTGCTATGATAATCCCTGACTTCTGAACCGCATCCGCCAAAGATTTTTCACACAGAACAGGCTCCCCATTTTTCACGTTCGTCTGCATATCGGGGCTTATCTCTTTACATAAACCATAGACACAGACCCGGTATCCCTGCTCTGCCAATATCTGAGCCATATAGACCTGTCGCAGATCTCCACCGATTATCCCAAAATCATAAATATTGGTTATCATTCTTGTCTCCTCGCTGCATAGGCTCTTATTACTATATGATCGCGTTGGAAAATTGCGCACAAAAAAAGATACTTTCCATTGGAAAGCACCTTTCTTCGCCAAATCCCCCGCATCTACTCGCTGAAATACCGCCCTAACAGATATATGGGGCTGGCTCCCCATGCGTGGCAGAGGCTCTTGCCATAGGGATCCCCATACATTGCAAGACGCTCTTTCTCATCTTCGTCAGGATCATAAGTTTCCCAAAATGCAGTGGCTCCTTTTTCAATCATTCCTCCCCAGTAATCCCGGATCTCATCCCATACATACTGCCGTTCCCCGATCTTTCCCATCATATCCAGTTCAAAAAACTTAAAATAAGGCGTTACAATCTGGGGAATCTTATCATTGTGAATCACATTTTTTATAATTTTATGTTGCTTATCCTCATCAGCGAAATCATATAGCACAGCAAAAATATTCGCATGACGGGTTACCTGCTTTTTACCGGAAGAAAAGCTGCTGATATATGCTCCCTGCTCTTCATCCCAGAAATGCGTATCAATATCCCGGCACAGTATTTCCAGTCGTTCCCGGTAGGCCGATTCTTCTATTCCCAGAATTTCTGCAGACATCAGAATTGCTTCCAGACTCTTTGCAAATAAAATCTGCTCTGCACATACCGCTCCATCTTTATCAATATCCGCCCAGTCTATAAAAACCCAGTCGCTGCATTTTTTAACAATAAACCCATTTTCATCCGTTCTTTCGATGCAGAATTCCATCAGGCTTTTCATTTTCGGATAAATCATTTTCAAAAACTCTTTATCTTTATATCCCTGGTAATATTCATAGACACTCATAATCCAGAAAAAAGAGTAATCTGTAATGGTATTAATATGGCACTCTACCGGATCTTTCCCCCGAAGTGCCAGAATCGTCCGTCTGTTCAGGTCTTTATCCTGGTAGAGATACTGGTTTATTTTATAAGCCTGATAAGCATCCCCTGACCAGATCCACCGATCTCTCTTTATTCCATCCAGGAAAAATTCTCTGCTGTTCAGATGGAAGGTATACTCCGATATCTCCCATATTTTATTTAATAATTCGTCCTGGCACTGAAATCTTTTCACCGGTTCTAAAGGAAGATATTCTTCGATTGCAGTCACTTCCATTTCGTTTTGGTTCTCCACCAGCAGATAGCGGAATGCCCGGTTTTTAAATACCATCTCATCCTGTACATAACCGGTCTTTTCATATAGGTAACACTGCTCTTTATCTAGGGCTTCCCTTCTGGATTCTCCATAGTAAAGGCCTAGTTCTCCTTCTTTTCCCCTGTTTCTGACCACAACGGATGCAAATATCTCCCTGCCAAAATCATATAACATCCCAGCTTCCAGACGTTCTGCCGATACCGGACGCGTCTCCTTATAGGAAAATGGAAATGTATCTGGTGTTCTGCCTTTATCAAAATACAGTTCATTAAACCCTGCCGGCAGCCATTCATCACTATACATATTCACTTCCCAGGAACCATTGCTGGCTGCATTCCCGCCTTCAGCATAGAGAGCCGGCAGTCCTTCCGTATGATATACCACAGCCAAAAGTTCGTGTTCTCCTTCCGGAAGCAGAACCGCCTCTCCAAACGGATATTTTTTACCGTCCACATCCAGGTATCCCTTTCCATTCGCATAAGCACAGATACTGAATTCCTTTTCAAAAAATGCTTTTTTTCGGAATCTCACATTGTGATAGCAATCATCCAGCCTCCAGAAAGCCGGCCACATAATATTTCTTTCTTCTCTTCTGGTATTTACCTTTAACGCATGATAGATTTCAAAATCCCCCGGATACCAGATCCACCTGGGACTCTGCAAATTTCCGTCATTCTGCGCCTTTATGTCTCTGTAATTTTCTTTCATTGTTCTACCAACTTCCTTATATTATTTCATAAACCCGGATCATGTTTTAAATTTATTCCCGCTTTCTGCACCACATCTTTTTGGCAAATTTGCCTGAAGCAGAATTCTCCGCTATGATTAGCCCTTGACTGCTCCGTCAACCAACCCTTTCACAATATATTTTTGAGCAAATATAAAGAAAAGAACTACAGGAATCATGGACAACACCGCTGCTGCAAAAGCCAGGTTATAGTTAGAGGAATACTGTCCAAAGAAAACATACTGCTGTATCGGGATTGTTTTTACCGTATCTTTTTGCAGTACCAAAAGGGATACATTGAATTCATTCCAGGTCCATAGCGTCATCAGTGTTGCAATGGTAAATGTAATGGGTTTTAAAAGTGGGAAAATAATGCTCCAAAAAATCTTTCCTCCCGTACATCCTTCCATTTTCGCAGCCTCCTCCAATTCAACAGGAAGGGCTTTTACAAATCCCGTATAAAGCATGACTGCAAACGGAAGATTCACTGCCGCAACAATGATCATAACGCCCACATGGGTATTAAGCATCCCCAGTGATTTAAACATCTTATAAATAGGGATCATAACCGTCTGAAATGGAAGCATCATGGATGCCATTAATACCATTTCATAGATTTTCATGGACCGTTTGTGGTAAAACCTTCCGATGGCATATCCTGCGGTAGAGGCACATAATACAATCAGCGCAACCGTCCCCACAGTAATCACAATACTGTTTAAAAAGCTCTGGGCAATTTTAGCCTGCTCCGCTGCCTGAGCGAAATTCTCAAAATGTAAGACCGTAGGAAGCCCCAGTACATTGCCGGTTGTCTCCTGTGGGGTCTTAAATGATAATAGAATACTGATTAAAAATGGTGCCAGAAAGACAAGGGCAAGCAGATAAACCACAAGATTCACTGCAATAACGCCTGGTTTAAACTTTTTTCTCATCTTAGTACTCCACCTCTCTTTTTCTGAAAAATCTCAGCATCAACGTCCCAATAAGCGCCAGCATAATCATAAATACAAAAGATACTGCCTGTCCGTATCCTGCCTTTTGAAACGAAAACAGGTTTTTGTAAATATATATCGCCAGTGTTTCGGATGATCCAGCCGGTCCTCCCCCGGTTGCCGCCATTACGGTACCAAATTCGCGAAGTGCGGTAGTAAATGTTAAAGTGATACAGATTGTGAAGGTAGGAATCAGCATGGGCAGCGTCACATAACGGAATTGCTGCCATAGTGTTGCCCCGTCAATTGCAGATGCTTCATAGTACATATCTGGAATATTGTCCAGCCCCGCCATGTAAATAATCAGATTTGATCCAACTGCATTCCACAGTGCAATGATGATAATCCCCGGTATTACCGTAGACGGATTCCCCAAAAGGCTGTTTATTCCAAATACCGCCGAGAATACATCCTTGTAAATAAATCCCCAAACAAATGCAGCCAGCACGGAACTGAGTACCATCGGAATAAAAAACACCGTTTTTAAAATCTTGCTCCCTTTAATCCATTTGTTTAATAATAATGCCAGAACCAGCGATAACAGATTATTCAGCGCTGTATAACCGATCCCGTAAATAAATGTATTTTTAATGGGCTGCAGTACACTCTTATCGGTAAAAAATGTCTTGAAATTCTGCAGTCCATTATAATGGTACGTCTGGGAAATTCCGTCCCAATCCGTAAACGCAATGTTAATACCCATAATAAAAGGAATGACAATAGCAAAAGTAAACAGAAGGGCAGACGGCAATGCAAATAAAAGATAACTCTTTTTTGATTTCATATTTTCATCCTTTCCGTTCCGATTATTCTATTTACTTTCAGCCCCGGCAATACGGTCAAATTCTTCATCCAGGTTCTTCAGCAAGGTCTCCACATCCTTTTCTTCAGACAGCAGGTGTTTGGAAACTAAGGTTTCAAGAGCCGTTCTGTATTCATTTGGGAAATTGTGGTCAATGGAACCCTGGCTGAATGTCTTGCCGCTTTCCACATAGGCATTGATATCCTGCAGTGCCGGATCATCTTCCGGTGCTTTTGCGCCCTTTACAATAGTTGGTGTATGGGATAATTCCGAACCTCTGGTAGCCGCTTCCGGAGATGAAATATACGCAAGGAACTTCAGTGCCTCCTCTTTATTCGGGGAATCACTGTATACCCCGGAGCCGGATGCCGCCGACTGGATAACCATCACCGTATCATCTGCATTGTTGCTGTAAGGCATTGCAAAGATCCCAAGATTCACATCAGGATTCTTTCCCTGTACATGAGTAACTGCCCAGTTGCCGCACAAAATCATGGCAGCTTTTCCCGTTGCCACCAAATCACCGGCACCGTTCCAGTCTGTCCCAAACGGATCGTCATTGGTATACTGGAAGCGGTCTGTAAAGCGTTTAAATTCATCTCTCCATAAATCACTGTCCACAAACTTTTTCTTTCTGGAAGTCATATCGGTAATCGCATTTTCATCCTTAGCCAGTACCGAGGAAATATAGTCCGTCTGGAGATTTCCGGAAATGCACCAGGACTCTTTAAATCCATTGGCAATTGGTATAATACCGGCTGCCTGCAGCTTCTGACATGCAGCATCAAATTCATCTATCGTTTTCGGTACCTCCTGAATTCCAGCCTGTTCGAACAAATCTTTGTCATAGGTAACGCACATCGTGCCAAATGAATTAGATACTGCCATCACCTTATCATCTACCGTCAGGCTTGCAAGATCCTTTTTATCAAAGTTCTTCATAAATTCTTCGTTGGAAAGATCCGTAAGGTATCCGTTCTTTGCAAATGATTTTAACAAATCCCCTTCTACATACATTAAATCCGGCGCATCTCCGCTTGCAATTTTCGTCTGTACAGAGGTCACATAATTATCAAATGCCAGTCTCTGGATATCTACTTTAATATTGGGATTCTCTTCCATGAACTTCTTCGCCATCTCATCTTCCCACTGTGTATCGGTATCCTGCCCCGTATTTTTCATCCAGGTAATCGTTACATTCTTTTCCTCTTTGTTCCCAGCCTTTGCTTCATTTTGTGCCCCTGCACATCCCGTACACAATCCGGCTAACAATGTACCTATAATAACCGCTGCTAAACCTCTTTTCATTTTCCATTCCTCCTGTTTCTTTTGATAGGTATATTGTAAGTCCTGCAGGAACTGAGTCACAATTAACAAATTATTGATTTCTTTCACTATTTACGGGTTTTTCACTTTTTACGGTTCTTGTACTATCTACGGGTCTTTCACTTTTTACGGTTCTTGTACTATTTACGGGTCTTTCACTTTTTACGGTTCTTAAACTCCTGTACAGTCATATTTGTCATTTTCTTAAAAGTAGTAGAAAAGTATGTGGTATTTTTAAATCCCACCTCTTCCGCTATCTCATATACTTTCATGCCAGTATCCGCTATCAACTCCTTCGCAAGCTCGATCCGGCATCGATTCATATAGGTCACCATATTTTCTCCCGTTTCTTTCTTAAACAAATTGGACAAATAATTTTCGCTGAGGCCTATATACCCCGCTACCTCTTTTAAATTAAGATCTTCTTTAAAATGTTCCTTTATGTAATGAACCGCCCGGGAAATATCCTTGCTGTAAACCTTCTTTCCATCCGTCATAACCGCATAAACCGGTCTTAAGTATTTATTCAGAGTCTCCATTTTGCCATTGAAACTATCTTCTTTCTCCAAAGACATCTTTAACCCTTCCAAGTCCCCAAAGGATATTCTTTTCATGTCTTTCTTTTTCAAGACCTCCGTATAAATAAAAATATAAATATCCTGCAGCAACTTATCCAGATATTCCACATCCGGCTGCACACGTAATATTTCTTCCTCTAAATGGTGTAATACCGCCGTAAAGCCTTCCAGATCCTGATGGTGTACCGCATTTTGGAGAGACATATAGTCTACCTTTACCACCCGTTCACCAATAACGGTGCTCTCAAATCCATAATTATAAATCTGATTTTTCCCCTGATACACACTTCTGCCGCAAGCCGCCTCAGCCTGCTTGTAAGCCTCCCTTATTCCATCCCACTTATAGCAAAAATCACTTACTCCCAGGGTAACTTCCTGATATTCCTTTTCCTTTAAACATTGAAAGACATCCATCATAAACTTCTGTTTTTCCCCATGCACCTCACTCATACTCCTGCTGGTACCAAAATCATATAACAAAAAGCCGCTGCATTCATCCAACTGGCAGAATGCCATTCCCCAGGGCCTGATTATTTTTAAATGATCGATAATATCCGTCCCCATCGCCCGATTGGTCTTCATTATCAATACACAAAGCTGTACTTCACTCCCAATTCCTAAAAGCTCCATGCATGTTCTCAGCTGTTCACTGGAATATTCTTTACCTTCCACAATACTTTTCAGGAATCCTTCAATAAAAAAGTTCTCTTTATGCATAATAAACTGCCGGCGTTCTTTTTCTTTCAGCATCTCCAGTAATTTATTTTTCATTTCTGCGATCACCTGCTCTGTTTTTGCTTCCTCCATGTCGTACTTTAAAATATAATCCTCAGCTCCGCACTTTAAAGATTCTTTAACAAATTCAAAATCATCATAAGCACTTAATGCTAGAAACAACACATCTGGAAACTCTTTTTTCGCAATTCTGATCAGCTCTACTCCATTCATAAGAGGCATACTCATATCTGTGACAACCAGATCAAACCTCTCCTGGTACATCAGTTCCAATGCCTGTTTTCCATTTACCGCTTCTTCTGCAATGACAAAATTATACTTTTTCCAGGGCAGCATTTCCCTGGCGGCATACCTGAAATTCTGGTCATCATCCACAATTAACACTTTATAATTGTTCATTAATCTCCTCCTCCCTCATATCCTGATAAAGGCAGCCTGATTTCAATCTTTGTTCCTTTTCCCTCTTCACTTGTAATATGAAATTCAAATTCATTCTCATAATAAGCCGCCAATCTTTCCATTACAATTTTAATGCCAATGCTGTTAAATCCCTTATACTTTTTCTCCTGATGCAAGATCTCATCCAACCTCTCTTTTGAAAATCCCACTCCATTATCCTCAATCTTTAGCATTAATGACTGCTCTTCGGCAGTAACCCTTATCAGGATTTTTCCCTCTCCCGTAGACATATCAATTCCATGGTAAATAGAATTTTCTACTAACGGTTGTAATATAAATCCAAGTATTTTAAGTTCTTTTGCAAGAGGATCAATTTCATAGGCAACCTGAAAAGCCTCTCCATACTTTGCCTTCTGCAAAAATATATACTGATGTATGTAATTAACCTCTTCCTTTACGGTAATAAATGCATCTGTTTTTTTAATGGCAAATCTCATAAGCGAGATAACAGAATCCACCATGCTCTCCACTTCCGAATCCTGCTTCTTGTGAGCAAGCCATTTTACAGATCCCAGCGTATTGTATAGAAAATGAGGGTTAATCTGCGCCTGAAGCGCTTTAAACTCAGCCTCCTCTTTAGCAAATTTTTCTTTAGCAAGATTATCAATCAGATTTTCAATCTGAACAGACATATAGTTAAACTGCAAACCCAGCATACCAATTTCATCATAACTAACCGGACGCACTCTTGCCTTGAAATCCCCCTTTTCGATTCTCATCATATTTTCTTCCATCAGTGTTAAATTCCTGGTAATTGTCTTGGATATAATCCAGGTAAATAATACCGCAAACCCAATACTAACCAGAGCAATCAACGCAGCTGCCAGAATGATAAGCTCCTCTTTTTTCATCAGTTCCCGAACTTTAATCAGACTTACCACATGCCACTGTTTCTTACTGCTTAAAATACTCGTTACCTGATACTCCTCTTTTTCATAAGGAACTCTGTAGTTTTTCAAAAAATAATCCTGATCTTTATCAAATACAATTCCCTTTAAAGGTTCATTCTCTAAATCATAACAATAGTTCTGAAGTACTTCAGACTGGGAATTGGTAATGATCAGATTCTCGTTGGACAGCAGTTCATCTCCCCTGTCAATAAAGTCAAAAAAAGACTGGTTCATAAAAAAACACAGCAGTCCATTTTCCTCAAAACTCCTGTCGTTTACAATTAATCTTATAAATACAATCTCCCCATCCAGAACTGCCCAAGCAATGGGGCTGATCTTCGTCACCAGCCCTCTTACATCATCCAGTTTTTCATTTGCATCCGCTATGTTCTGCACCTCAGTCCCACTTCTGGAAAACTGATATACCATCCCATACTTAGATTCCAGAATCGCCGCCCGGGAATACTGATAAAGAGATGGCTGCTGAATAATGGTATCTGCAAAATTAGTATTCTTCTCCTCATATTCAACAGAATCATCTTCCATGTTTTTCTGAGACAGTAATTCCTTCATACTCTGGAAATTAACGATTCGATAAGATGTACTTTCAAACTCCGCAATACGTTCATCCAGATTATAAGCAATCTGCTTCACCAGGTTATTGGATAACTTCTCAGCATTTTCCACCATAATCTCTTTAAATATAATAATACCGGCAATTCCCGAACATAATATACCAAACACGCTGACAAATATAAGAGAAATCATAATTTTCCTTTTCAACTTCATGTTTTTCAGCTGTTTCATCTTTAGTAATAAATTATCCCACATAATTTTGTCTTCTAGAAGGGAGCATTCACTAACTCGACTTTATAGTAGAACAAATTCGCCCTTCTGATTCGCTCCTTTTTATATTTTACTTGTCTAATATGTATACTTTTTTGGCTTTTTACTCAATCTTACAACTTCTATGATCTGTTTCTGATTATTTACAGTTTAATACATAAGATTGGAATCTACAATATAATTGTTAGCATCTATTAAGGTTTTACATTAAATAGTTTAAATTATATTGAAATTTAACCACCTTGCAGCCTTAATAATCATAGTGAATGCTGATATTTTAAAGTATAGGTCTTACTATGAAGCCTGAGCCTTACCTTGAGACCCTTGACTTTTTAGTGAACTCAGACTTTAAATTATATTTTTTAGATCTTACATACAGATTTTTAACATAAAACCTTAAGTCTGTTCCACTCCGAGTGTATTAACCAGTCTTACATTGTACTTTAAGATCTATCTTGAATCCTTAGTTTTTTATTGAACACTAAGTCTTCCTTGATCAATAAGTTTTAGATTGAATACTAAGTTTAGATTGATCATCAAGATCTTCATTGAATACTAAGTTTACATTGATCATCAAGATCTTCATTGAATACTAAGTGCTTCGTTAAATACGAATATTCAGCATACACTAAAATCTTTGTTTGACCCATTTTTTTGATCTCTAATTTTTACATTAAACAATTTAAATTTAATTTGAACCCTGAGAATTAACATTAACGACATCATATTTATATTAACACCTCAGGCTCTACTCGATCCTTATGCTTTATAATTTTTCATCAAGATAAATAATAATATTCAATGCTTTATTATTATTTCTTAAATATTATACATTACATATAAAAAAACACACAAAAAAAGCAGCTACCCCAATAGCTGCTTCACATGCATATACCTTCAAAACCACATACAGAAATTCATCAAATTATCATCCGTTCTTGCA
>OASR01000048.1_pt1 | contig 93110 bp, 106 predicted proteins | sample 1475751 | NCBI WGS metagenome assembly OASR01 (sample SAMEA2579907, study PRJEB22360) | human gut metagenome | biome: human gut; feature: human-associated habitat; material: faeces | place: Denmark | collected 2008/2010 | reverse complement strand
CGCTTTTAAGCTTTGTCGATCCTGAATTCAGATAAATATTCTTCGTGTCAATTGCAAACCCTTTTTGATTCGTCCCCGTATCTCTTATATCCAAAACGCAGGCATTTTCTTCTCCGGTATCCCTGGTCTTGAATTTAATGTCAATGGTCAAGCCGTTTGGAACATCATCCGCAAAAGGACGCAGGTCTATTTCCACGTAGCTGTTTCCATTGCATTTCAACGCACCTTCTATCCATCCATTACCGCCATAATTAAAGTTAACAAGACTGGCTTTCACACCGTTACCGGATTTATCCGTCCACTCTGTTTTATTGATATCCTGGTTCGTCCTTCCAGCTGCATCAAACCAGGCTATCAAAGATGCATCCTGTACAGGCTTCAACGGGGTATAACTGGATGCCTCCACCCTAAGCCGTTTTTCTACAAAGGCAGTCTTTGCTCCGTCTTTAGTCGCCACATTGATTCGAAGGACATGGTCACCCACCTCCAGATCTCTTGTGCTCCAGACATTATTTCCTGCGTTAATTTCCAGTGTCTTCACTGTCGTTTCATCAACCAGATACTGTGCATCAAATTTACTGACGCCTTTTAAACTTACCCGGTAAGGAATTTCAACCAGATCACGATATTTAACACTGTCCGTATTATAGTCACAGATTATCGTCAGGCTGTCAGCGTCTTCGATTACAATGTTATAGCTTAATAGATTACTCTTATACACTCCGGATTCCGCTTGTATAGTCACTTTGTGCGCCCCCGGGGTCAATGATGGCAGTTGAATGACATTATATCCATTCTGACCGGATAACCTTGTCTGGCTGCTGTCTATGGTCTGGATCAGATAAATCGGTTCCAGACTGATGGTGTCAATCGTAACAGGAATCTTTATTACACTCTTAATGGTAAAGTCCTCGGAATCATCAAAAGAAGAGATGAGATCCAAGCCTCCAATACGTACTGTAAATGATAGTTTATCCGTTGTCAGTGCGCCTCGATCCGTAACATACATTAAAATGGTATGGGATCCTTTTAAAAGATCTGTTACAACCGCCCGGTTAATCCCCTGCTGTACTTCTGCAGTCTGCACCTCTACGTTATCCACCATCAGATGCAGAATGCCGTAACCCTCATTCGGGCTGCTCCACCGGTAACGGATTTCTATTTCTTCCCCTACTGCAAAGCTTCCTCCGGTAAAGGTACTGGACATGATTGGAATGGTAGAACCACCACCACCGCCTCCGCTGGACAGTTCCTCAATTGCCTGTGCGACTTTAAGGGGTGTCATAAGTTTATTATCGTCTATTCCAGCCCTGGCTTCTGCTTCTGTAGCAATCGGGTACTTGGCAGCGCCGTTCTTGATCTCATCGATATCGGTCTTTACCGCCTCCAATTCAACTGAAATATTTTCCCGGATATTTGTTTCCACTTCTTTGATATCTTCTTTTACCTGATTGATCTGAGTGGTAATGTTTTGATCAATATCTGTCTTGATCTGTTCGATATTTGTATTGATTCCAGCTATTGCATCTGCCATATCAGCCTTATGCAGGTTAATGGCATTTGTATTTTCAGAAATTCTTTGATTAAGTGCGCTATCCTGTATTGCGATTTCCGCATTTATATCATCTATAATCTTTCGTATTTCTTCCCGGTATGTTGTTTCTTCCAGGGATATCTTCTGCAGGTCTTCCAGAGAAGCAAGGTCTTTCGTCTTCCCGCCTCCATAGCAGATGGTAACGGTCCCGTTTGTAGCGATTGCATATTCTCCCGGAAGCAGGCTGCTGCGTACCAGGTCATTGATGTCTCCCCTTCTATTTCGTATTGCCATGATTTTTCACTTCCTTTTCCAGGTTTTCTACTCTCATTATCAGTTCATCAATTTGATGTTTTTGTTCCTGTAACAGTTTGAGCATTGGGGGGATTAAGGATCTTTGCGACCAGCTTTCCGGCGCCCCATCTTTATTTAAGATTGCTGCAAACGGATATTTTTCAAATACTTCCTCTGCAATAAAACCGATATGGTGTTTTCCTTCGCACGGATCATCCGGGGGAAGATACCCTTTTTTATACTGGAACTGTACCACCTGCAGATCATATAACTTATTCGCATTTAATTCATTTTCAATATGAGATGAAATATTTTTTTTGTATTTCCTGGATGATGATTTCTCTAATAGAATATTCCCATTATAGTCCATTCCCAGCGTTCCGGCCGAAGTAGTTCCCGGGTTTCGCAATGTCCATGTGGAAACAATTTTATTTACATAGAGATCCAACAGGTTTGACCTTCCTGATACATTCAGCAAGTCACAATTAACCCCGCCCACCTCCAAATTTCCCATTCCGATCAGGATCGATATTTTTTCATTTCCTTCCCCGTCCGTCAAGGTGTTTTTTATCCTTCCTAAGTAATCGATCGATAATTTTACTTTTGGGTAATTTGCTGTCGGATTGGTGTGTTCAATATAGAACACTTCGTCTGAATCAACAGCCGTCATAAGTGGCGGGCGTAAAAATACTTTTACTTTTTTATCCCCCATTGTCTGCTCTGAATATAACCCGTCTCCATGCCACCCGCCTGACGGATCAAACACCCAGCCGCCAATCCTTCCCTTTGAAGCAATAATTCCTTCTTTTCCCCAGCTTCCGATAGCAATATTATCCGCGTTATTAATAATCATTTCCCCACTTGTATTGTTATCCCCGCCAAGGACAAGAGTCCCGCCCTTTATCCAGTCACATACAATTCCGATTGCTGCAACCACGTTAAGTACTGCATTACCATCCTTATCAAATCCATTATCAAAAGTCTTTCCCCCATCATGGCTTATAAAGAAACCGTCTATGGATTTTTTATAAACAACTTTACTTTCAGACATCAGCGGTTTGTCATGCATATATTTTATAGTGCTTCCATCATCCCCTGTATCCGTTGTCTCATAATACCCCATCGCATTCATTGCCAGGCTGTTAAGCTGCTGGACACGCTGGTCATAATTCGATAGCTGCTTTTCAGTCTCTTCCCTTGCTTTTACAATTGCTTTCGTAATCTCACTATAACGCTGTGAAGTTTTCCTTGCCGGCGGTTCAGCGTCACAGGATAAGCTTTCAAACCCGCCCATTGTGTAGCTTAAGTTTGTAACGTAACAGTGGTAAGAATTTCCTTTCCGGTCGGTTATGACTGCACAGTCACCCGCTTCTATGGACGGATCACCCAGACAGCCTGCATCTGCCGGACGAAATCTCATCCCGCCAATTTTATCATACAGATAATCCGCCACAGTTGATGCTTTCCCATATTCAACAAATGGATTAGAGGGAAGTTCCAGTATATATCCTGCCTCACCAGAAAGCACCGTTTCCCCTTCCTTCGCTTCGCCGTTTTCTTCTTTTCCTGATGCCGTTACCCTGATGCCTGTTATAACCACATCATCTACCGCTATTTTTAGAGAAGACAGGCTGTAGATATGATGGTACGGCAGTTTTGTCGTAAATTCGCCTCCATCGCCAGAATCACCGGAGCTGTAATTTGTAAAACTGCCCCCATCTATATTCGCACCAGAACTGTAATCCGTAAGATTCCCGCCATCCAGGTCATCCAATGCCGGGAATGCTGCTGTGTCGTACCATTTAAGCTCCAGCCTTCCGTCCGGATTACATCTGGCATAACACCCGGCAATCTGCGCACAGTAAGAAATTATTTCCCGGTATGTCACCTGGGGATTTTCTCCAAATGGGGACTTTTCCACACGATAGGTATAATTATCAAATTGATTGGTATTCAACAAAACCCCGCATTTACTACAGCAGTAATTTACAATAGTCTGTAGATTTGCCGGGAAACTTAGCTTACCATCATACTGCTTATCGAATTTAGACATATTATCCAGGCATTCCAGGGTAATAACACTTTGGGTAGATGTTGGATCATCTGCGCTAAATACGCCTTTCTTAAGCCATTCAATGCGGCTCTCCAGTTGTAGTCCTACAAACACTGTAACTACTGCGTCTGTAAAATTATAATCGCTGTATTCGTCTTGCATGTTGTTTATATTCAGTGTCAGTTTCCCGATTACTGCAGACCCGATGTCAAAGCTTCCCGGACTGCTTACACCGTCATCTATTTTTACCCCGCCCTGCATGATCTGGCTTCCTGACAGCTCTAAGACAGTACCATTGGAAAGTAATATATTTACTTTTGGTATGAATGAGCGTTTATCTTCATACAGGGCTTTTCTATATTCTAAACTTGTATTAACCATTCCTTTACCTTTCTATCAGATCAAAAGTTAAGGACGTGTACCGTTTATAATTTACGGTCCACGCCCTTATGGGTGCTGTCCTGTCCCCTACATAGAATGTGCGGATCTCATTTGTTCCGCTCATTGCATCTGGATACATGATATTAATATATTCTGGATTAACCGCCTGCAGGATGGAGGCCGTCTCCTGGGGCGTTGGGTTTACCCAGCTGACAGAAAGCTTCCTCTTCTGCCCTACCCGGTTTTTATGCATGATCGTATCTTCTGTACGTCCTGCCTCGGATGTCGATATGTCCTGCAAGCCCCAGGTGAATGTGGTAGGGTCTTTTACACCTGCCCCATTTATTTCTAACATTGCCAATAACACCACCTCCGTTTCGAAATTATCCCAGTAAACAAAATAGGAACACCTACATATGTAGCTATCCCTACCTAATTTAAATTATTTGTTTATAACATCAATTGTTAACCCGCTATTAATCACCAAACACTCACCATCCGACAGTCTCACATTACTAGCCGTTTTACTGTACAAGTCCGGCAAACTTTCTAATCCTGTACTTCCCTCTGCCCCCAAATTATATGTCTGGGTAAATGAATATTCACTATCTTTAAAATCATCATATGATTTATAAATATAAATCTGACTACTACCTGTATTAGCGATAAAGTCATACTTTCCGTTTGGAATGTCTTCTCCTATTATAAATGTCCCTGCGGATAATTGGAATGGATCCATTATTCCCTCTGTTTGCACCATTTCGGTTTCGACCTCGCTCTCTGTTTCCTCTGCTGGGTCACTGCTTTGTTCGGTTTCGCTGGTACTGTTGCATTTTTCTTTTAATGCGTTATACTCGCTGGTTCTTTCTTTAAATGCGTCTTCTGCATTACTTAACTGTAATTCTAATTTTGAATTTCTTTCTTTAAGAGTAGCTATTTCGCTTTCGTATTGATCCCTTGGATAACACCCACCTAATATTATTGTTGACAATAAACATACACATATTATCTTTATGTATCTCATATAATCACTCCCTCTATACGTTTTTCTAAATTATACCAAACGTATAGAGGAAAGTAAACTATATGGTGGCAACTACTTCATATCTATTTTCATATTTCTGTTTACCTTTTCTAACTATTTTATAAAATGTTTCTGAATCAGTCATAAGTGTAAACTCGATTACTGGTGTTTTGCTACTATTATTAGAGTTATCCCCCATAACAGCGGCCACTTCCATCATCCCATCAACTACAGCAGCTTTAATACCTTCTGTGATCTGTTTATTATTTGCAACAACATTTCTGTTGCCCATTTTACCGATCATTTCTGGTCCTGCTTCATTAGCCATGAACATTTCCCCGTTTGCTGGGAAGCCGCCACGCGCATACCAACTTACCCCATTGAATTTTGGGACTGAGAAGGTCAAATTGCCAACAGACCAATCTTCCCAGCCGATATCTATCCTAGGTGTAGGTATATGAATGGATTGGAACCCATCCGCAAATGACTGAATAGCGCTCTTTCCAGTACCGCTTAAGTCGCCTACAGAAGAAGAGACCTTTTCTTTAATATCCCCAAAAAAATCAAAGGCTTTTGAGAATGCACTTTCTAAGTTATTTGAAAATCCCTGTCCTACATATTTTGCATAATCTCCAAATAATTTTGATGGTGAATTAATTTCAAGTTCATCTGCAAATGGCTTTGCTATTCCGTTAGCAGCAAACCCTCTCATTGTTTTAACAAAATCAGATTCCATTTCCTGAATTTTATCTTTATATCCTGCCGCACTGTATGCCGCCCAGCCCCTGAAATTAGTTTTCATTTTTTCCTTGCTGGATGATATTTCTTTCTCTGCACCTGAATTAAGTGCGCTTACAGATTCTTTCCCAATTTCTTCAACCATGCTCTTAATCTCAGGTTTTTTATCTTCGAAAGAGTTTCCAAACTGTACCATTATGCCATTTCCAACATCATAAACGCCCTTGCCGTTATCCTTATACAACCCTTCTTCTATTCCCTTATATATGTCAATTGCTTTTTGTCCCATGACCTGTTTGCCGTTTTCGAATATTCCACCTACATCATCGATCATAACAGCGTATGCCTTGGTAAGACCATCCGCTTTTTTACCGGTATTGTCTACGGCATCTCCCATCCCGTACATATATTCCGTAACAGTGTCAATACTCGCCTGTGATTCATTATATTTATCCATCATATTACGCATGGATTCTTTGTTGCTGTCCAGTTTTTCTTTTGCCTCAGCAACCTGGTCCTTTAATTTAACCACTTCAGGGGTTAATGATGCAGCACTAAGTCCTAACGCTTCATTTTGTTTCGCATTTTCTTGTTGCGCCGCATTAAGTGCATCCTCTTTCTCTTTCAGCATCTTTACACTGTCGGAAACCTCTTCAGATGCTTTTGAAACAGCTTCATAAGACTGTAGACGTGCTCTTTCATATTCTATCAAGCTTTCTTTTGCTGCCTCTAGTTTATATTGTTCTAACATTTTGTCGATAAGGTTTTGCACTTCTTCTTTTTTGGCTGTTATAAGTCCAGTTTCTTTATTATAACTGGTTTCTAATTCAGGAACCATTTTAATCAAATCTTCTGAAAGTCTCTTCATCCTCTCTTTTTCTGCATTAGTTAAATCCGCTTTTTCAGCTAGTTTGTAATACTCTTCTGCCACTATTTTAGCTGCTCCAACTTCTGCCTCACCAGCATCTTTCCATTTATCCGCCTGATCCAATCTTCTTTGTACTTCATCATTAGTTTGCTTTAATGAATCGTTAAGGTCATCCATTCCTGAACTCCATTTATCAAATTCGGGATCTTTCATTGTAGCATTAGAAAAACTAACAAGCGCACCCGCCAAACCCGCAACCCCAATTATAATGGCTGCTACCGGATGTGCTACAATCGCTGACAGCAAACCTGATATCGCCGCCTTGGCTCCGCTTATAATACCAACTACGGCATTTACAGCTTTAAACCCAAGCAAGGCTGTGCATATTCCACCAATCGCTCCTCCAATTGCCTCTGCAACTGGTGCAGGTATTGAATTTATAGCATCTGCTAATATTTTTAGTGCGGATGCTATTCCAGACAAGATTGTTGCAATTATTGGTGTTAATATCTTTGCCATTGTTTCAATAAATGACACTAAACCCCTACCAATAGCAGCAGCAAAAGGTCCTAACGCATCCCACAGTATTTTCAATGCTTCGTTCAGTTCATCCCAATCGATTTTTGATATTAATTTACTACATAAATCATAAAACTTAGGAAGACCTTCGCCCATAACCCAAAGCCCCACTGGAACTAGAAACCCTTCGTAAAAATCCATCAACGCTGTCCAAACAAACTTTGTCGGTTTCTTTAATTCATTAAAAAGGTTTGCTAATGACTTATTAAGCTTTGGCCAATCGATTTTATTCAACAAATCATTCGTTATATTGAAAAATCTCGGTAACCCCTTATCTCCTAATGTCCATTTCCCCATAGGTTTTAAAAAGTTATTCCAAAAATCTTTAATCGCCGTCCAGGTAAAGTTGCCCAGTTTAGAAAGTCCTTCATCCCACAACTTTTTCAGTGCCCTTGTGGTTGGCTCTGCAGCCTCCTTTACCCCTTTTAAAAAGTCCTTCAGCTTCTTGGCTGCCTTTTCCGCATTTTTATTGATATCATCCAGTTCTTTATTAACGTCTGATAGAACACTTCCGTCAAGTCCTGCGTAGCCCGGAATAGATGGCGTCTCTGTACCGCCTCCTGATGGAGTATTTGTATCATCAAGCGGGCTTGAAAGCTTGTTGATCTGGTCGAATCCCATAAGCGCAAGCTGTATCTTTTTCGCCTGTTCTGCGCCATCTTTTAAATTTCCGGCAATATCTCCGGTGTTATCCGCCGCCTGGCCTGTGCTGTCTGCTAAATCGCTTCCGCCACCGATATCTTGCTTTGGAACCGGTTTTGTGCTTTGCTGTGTGGACTTTCCGAATAACGCAGCCGTAAATGCGGTAAATGCCTGGGCCGCTACCTGCAGGCGCTCTATAATCCCGTTCAGGATCTTTAATACTGGTGTAAGGGCATTTATTAGCCCCTGGCCTATTGTAGCCCTTAACTGGTCAAACCGAAGCTGCAGGACACGCGTCTGGTTTGCCCATCCGTCGCTTGTACGGGCAAAATCCCCCTGGGCAATGCCTAACTGCGCCATAACGAACTGGTAACGAAGCATTACCTTTTCCTGCTCTGTCATCTGAGCTGTAGTCTTGCCAAATCCATTATTAAGTGCGTACTGGTCAAGTGCCGTCTGAGTCATAACTACGCCCAAATCTTTCAGGGATTCTGTCTCACCGGTAAAAATTGATTTTAGTTTTGTATATGATTCATCTGTAGACAGATTGTAAAAAGATGCCACATCACCGGTCAATCCGGTAATCGCCGCTGACATGTCGTAAGCCTGCTGTGTATTCATTCCGAACGCCTTTGCCATAGCGCCGTAAGTACCCATGTACTTCTTAGCGGTCAGTTCCGATAATCCAAACTGTGCTATGGCATTCTTGGTAAACTTATCCACCTCTGAACTCATGCTGCCAAACGTAACATCTACAACATTCTGCACTTCCGCAAGATCCGATCCCAAATCAATGCAGGATTTTGCGAACGAAGTAATAGCGCCGATGCTTACCGCACCAAGCGCCATTTTTATCGCAGATCCTACTTTGCTAAATGCCTTTGACATCTTTGCTGTTTCTCGCTCTACCCTATCCGTAGCCTGCGCTGTAGCCGTTCTTACCCTGTCTAATTCCTCCCTGTATGGTCTAGTAGTAGCCTCTATAACCACACGGAGTGTCTCTAATGTTTCCCCGCCGCCTATATTGTCCACCTCCTTCCCTGTTATTCTTTAAATCTACTGTTGTGGCTGAGTGCAAAATCAACCATCTTAGCCTTGTATAGTTCCATTCCGGTTTTATTCAGGGATGCTTCATACTGCTTTCTTTCCTCTTTGAACAATCCTGGATACCAGTCCCAGGTGTTTGGTATTTTAACATCATTATCCATCATCTTATACACATGAATCCCGATTAATCCAGCAAGTTCGAAGTCTCTTGCTATCTTATCCTTTACTTCATGACGTTTTACTCTGGATCGGCTTTCTATTAAGTCGATAATCTCTCCATAGGACAGATCCCAAAACGTATCGATGGATATTCCCAGGTCCAGCGCAACCGGATAAACACTGTATATTAACTCTGTCAGTGTGGTTTTTACAGGAGTTCCTTGACATTCTCCAGGCTTTCTTCCATGATCTCCACCTGATTCTTCGTAAAAAAACCGGATACCTTCAGGATTTCCATAATTATATCTGTGAATAACGTAAGCTGCGTTCCGCCCTCTTCCACGTACTGATCATAAAGGTTCTGTACATCCGCAATCTTCATCTTATGGTTCATGCTCTGTAATGCCCCCTGGATAGCTATAAGCATAATATAAAGCGGCGGTTTCCCCTTTGTAAGAGTCTCAAACAGGTCGATATTCATTTTTGATTCAATCTGGCATATTTCAGTGGATTTAAGCTTAAGCCTGTAATCTTCACCACCCACTGTCCAAACAACGAACGGCTTTCTCTTAGGCTTCATTTCTACAATATTTTCCCTGCTTGTTTCCTCTTTTACTTCTTCCTTAATCTCTTCATCTAATCCGTTAAATTCCATGATTTAATTCCTCCTATTTGCTTGCTGGGGTCACTGTTGGATCAACTACAGTAATCTTACTCTGTAACGCCAGACTCAGCGTAAATTCCATTGCTGCATTCACACCGCCACCACCAAGTTTTACACTGCACTGCGCCTCAAAATTAAATTTGGTTCCATCCGGTAAAGCCTGTTCAAATGGGACTTTTTTCTTGGCATCCGCAAGCGCTCTAAGTTTTCGGTAAGAAGAATCCGCTGTATTCTCATAGATGAACTTATACGACAGGTCGCCCGCATCCCCGATACCCATTTCATACTGCTTTACTTCTGCGGATAAAGGCGTGTTTTCTACTTTCTCCGGGTCTACTCCTAATTCCGGTACTTCTTTCAGTCCGGTTAAATCTGTATAAGAACTTCCTGAACTGGTTTCTTTATATCCTAATGTAATTCCATTTGCTAACATAATATCATCCTCTCTTTAATTGTTTTGGTATACCATTTCGGTATGCACATCAATGATTCCTTCATATCTCATAAGTTTGTGTTTCAGCCCGCTGGGATCATCCACATCCTGGCAGGCAATACGCCGTAATCCCAGATTAGATACTTCCCTGTCAACGCCCAGCGCTGTCTCAGAGGTGCTTTTGTTATCCCAGATATCTACCCGGTATCTTAAGTATGCTTTCTGCTCCTGGCCGCCCGTCCATTCCACTACGCTGTTGTCTTCCTCCACAAACTGTACCGCCGGGAGTTCTGCCCAGTTCTTTGGATAAGTGTCTGTTACATTTTCACATGCTTTTTCCAGTGCGTTGCCTACCTGGTCTTTTACATTAATCATTTTTTCACTTCCTCCCGGATCTTCTTTGCAAGGTATTGTCCCATATTTTTAACTGCTGTCTTTTCATTGTTCTTAAGTGCAGGATACATATAAGGCTGTGCAGCTTGCCCGGTACATTGATAGAAAATGCCATCACTGGTTTCAATCTTGAACCAGTGGTACTGCTCTGCTGTCTCTTTATCAACCTGACTTTCATGTATCCACCAGGGTTTTTGCGAATAAGCCACCGCTATATCCGGTGAAATACCATCATGGTCAGCTTCACCTTTTGGGCCGGTTCCAAACTCCACATATGGTGCATGCTTTTTATTCGTATAAACAATGCCGGTGATACGGTCTTCCCGTCTCTCCACCATTGTTTTTATGCTGTTGCGAAGTTCTCCGTCATTTACTGGACATAGCAGCTTTGCTTTACCCTGTACCATCTTGGCTTGCCTTCCCACAGCCTTTTCCATTTCCTGTTCTATTACCCGGTCTGCCAGTGCCCCTAGCTTCCTGTTTAGGCTGTCTAATCCCTCTATACTCATATTTTTTCAAGCTCCATGTATAATGGGCTGTATGGCTTAATAGAGACAATCTTATAATCGGGCTGTGCATCTGGTGGAACATATACGCAAACCCCATCACCTTCACAGAGGACTAATCCGGATTGAAAGACATAATTGTTTTTATTCCGCTCAGACTGAATAGAATACAGACCATTTATTTTACAATTCATGATGGAAGCAAGCCTCTGGCCGTATATCTCTGCCTGTAGCTTGCCGCTGGCTGGCCACACTACACCTGAAAATAATGTGGCTGTCAAATAATCAATATAAGTATTCTTTTCGCTGTCCTTTTTAGAAACAGCCCTTCTCGCATAATAAGTTTTAAGCCTGTTCTGTTTTATTCTCATAGGTCTTTCCCCCTACTCTTGCCAGCCGGTACCGTTCCAGTACATCGTAGATCTGTTTTGGGGCATTATCGAAGCTGTAGCTTTCCCCGGATTCGCTCCGGCTTGCTTCCCCCTCTGTGCCCCTGCGGTTAAGCGCAATTAAAGCCAGATCCCGTACTGCCTTTTCTAATCCTGCAATTATTTTGGTTCGGTTTGTGTAGCTAAGTACAAACTGTTCTGCGTCTTCTAACAAAAAAGAGAGCAACTCTTCGTCACTCTCTCCGCTCAATATTTGCAGTTTATATATTTCCTTAGAACTATACATTTTCTCACATCCCTTATCCATTTGTGATCAGGCGGGCAATCGGTAATGCTTTCGGGTCAAATTTAATTTCCCAGCTTGCTTTTGCGAAAAGCTGTTCATCGGACGGGGACTGAGTCCAGTTGGAACCTGGAATCTTGAAACTGAATCCATTTGGATGGATTGTCTCCCTCATACGGGTAATCAGTTCATCCTGACCGCCGTTTTTCTTTGCCTCCCGGACTGTTTCCACCGGCACATCTACTCTGCCTTTTGCTGTTCTTAATACGCCATTTCCAAACAGATATGTCGTATACTTTTTCAGGTCTTTGTTTTCGCCAGAACCTCCGGTTGCCACACATGGTACGCCATCATCAATAATTACTGTATACCCATTAACAGAAGCCAATCCCATAGGGCGCTGAACACCATTAGAATCCGTCTGTTTCCAATATTCTAACAACTGCAGGTTTTCCAGCGTCTTAGCCACGTTTGAATGCATTATAGCCAATCCAAAGGAACCTTTATTATCTCCACAAGCCTGTGTAGCCAAATCATTTAGATCGGTCTCTGCAATCTTTTTTGCATTCGCTGTGGTTGAAGACAAATCAAGTGTATGTGTGTCTGACCAAGTTTTGGCAAATCCACTTGCACCAGTAATACCAAAAACAGCATCTGTAATACCGATCAATCTCTTCTGTCTTCTCTTCTGCCAGTATCTTCCGATGGTTGCAACAATATGCCCCATTGGATCAGATCCGGATAACTCTGCTGTAAAATTCCTTGCGAAGAATCCTTTTGCCCTTCCATAAACTACTCCGGTCTGAAAACCGCCGCCAACCTCGGATACAGTAATGTCTGTCTGCCCATCATAGTTCTGGTCTTCTCCATCAAGAGTGTTATAAAATGGGACTGTGTAAATATTCCCCTGTCCCTGGATCATGCCTGCAATTGTACCATCTTCTACCATAGCACCCGACTGAACCATAGCCGTTAAGTATGGGTCTGGTGCTTCGTTCCACATGTTCATAAAAATCTCGTCATCAAACGGGATTCCGAAAATTGTTCCTGCCATAAATTATTTCCTCCAATTCTTTAGTTGCCGGACAACTGTTTGTATAATTCCGGCTGTTCTGCTTTTAGTTTTAATCGTTCTGTGTAGCCCATTTTACTGAAGCTATCCTTTGTTACTGCTTCCGCGTCTGGTGCTTTCTTTGGCGGTTTCCCGCCTTTTAACCTGTCTTCCACGGATTTCTCTACTGCTTTCTGGAAAGCTGCTTCTACCGCCTCTATGGATGCCTTGCAAGCATCTGCGTCTGTGTAATTTAACACTTCCGCCAGTTCAACCGGAAGACCTTTATCAGCCAGAGATACTTTTGCTTCTGCTGTTAACTCACGCCTAGTAATGGCTGCCTCTTTGTCTGCCAGTTCCTTTTCTCTCTTCTGGTGTAAGTACTGCGCTTTCTCTTCCTTATTCATCTTTGCAAGCTTCTCAGCTTCGGAAGCTTTGGCATCCATTAATACTTCCAGCTTATTTTTCTGTGTATCAAGCGCCTTTTGAATCCTGCGATCAAACTCCGCCTGGTAGCTTCCGTCTTTTAAGATATCATCAAAGCTTTTTGGCTCTGTTGATGCCCCGGTTCCGTCTGTTCCATCTCCTGTGCCTCCGGCTCCACCGCCTTGACCGTCATCCGCCCCGGCACCGTCTCCTTCTGCAAAAATCTGTAAGTTCATTGGAACTTTGCAATATCCAAAATATTTCTTTCTCATTTAAATCTCCTTTCTGCCCCGGCCCGTTCTATGCCCAGGCCATTGCATACCGTTTATTTTAGTTTTAGGCCATTCCGGGCACAAAAATAAGACGCTTCACCCCGCGTCTCAAAGGGAGATGTTATGGATCACCTTCCTTTCTTTTTGATAAGACAATAAACTCCGGATAATAACTCCAATGGCCATGCCAAGGCAAATAAAAAGCAAGCTATTTTCATCGTGGCACTTTTGTCATAATCCATTACGGCTATATTGGCATTAAACATAATTATTACTACGACCATGTACAGTAAAAATCCTACCATCGGCTTCCTCCTAAAAATGAGCATAAAAATACCACCTGGTCTTTTCTGACTGGTGGCATCATAATCCTGGTACTGTTTCCTTTATTCCTTTAACAATATTAGCTGCCCTCTTCATTAATGAATTATCAGCTAGATATTCCAATCCTTTCAATGTGATTACTGGCTGCATAGGCTTGTGTATCCTCGGGCTATAATCGCAAAGAGCTTGATCATATACGATTCCTTCTATATATCCAGACTGTTTCAACATTATCATGATCTTTTCCCATCTTGAATATGAAATATCTAAACGCTCATGTGAAATCAAGGACACGTCAAATTCTTCGTAATCCATAGCTTTTTCCAAAGCCTTAAGTATTTTATAGATTATAGCAAAATTATCCATCTTATTCCTCCGCTATTAACTTGTTTGCCGCTTTTTCGGTGATCTTTTCTGCTCTCAACATCATATCACTACTGCCTATGCCATCTTTGTCATATCCCATCACCCGATCCATTAGAATATTCTTTCTATCCACTTCCCATCCGGAATCCTTATTGTATATATAAGGCACATATTCCTCTTCTTTTCCAACCAGATTCAAATCTATTATATGATAATATGTTGTATCCATTTATTTCACCCTTTCAATATCTGCCGGAACTTCCATTCCCTGTGACTGAGTAAACATCTTTTTTCTGAGTTCAATCGCTTCTTTTGATGCAGGATCTAATTTTCTCCAGGACTCATAATCCTTATGCATCTGGTCCTTTACCGCATAGCTTTCTGGAGTGTGATACTGTATCTCAAATTTTTGACCATTGGGCGATGACAAGATAGTGTTTACTCCGTTGTATGGGTTATGTGAATCCAGCCAGGAATTTTTGATCCTATCTGTATTATATCCCGCATCTTTGTGTAATTCAATAGCTTTTTCGGCTTTCGGCACCAGATCTTTTGCAGTTGCTGTATAAGTATACCGGATAATATCTTTTACTTCATAAGTATTTCCTTCAGGGCTGTACTCCCGTTTAATCTTGCCAAGGTATGATTCTTTCGTCTTGAGTCTGTAATCCAAACCTTCCATATTCATTCCGGTCTGTTTAGCCACATCTTTCACATGCTTTGTTATTTCCGGCTCATTCTCTACGGCTTTATTATAGTAGGTCATCCCTTTGACCTGAGCCTTTATTATTCCGTATTCATCTGTTTTATTGTGTTTTTCATCCTGAAACTTGCGGAAATCTTTCGGGACATATTCCTCACCCAGAGTATCTTTGTACGTCTCATACTGCTTCTTGTCCTTCCCAGCATTCTGGATCTTCTTTTCTTCAACCTGTGCAGCCGGATTATTTGCTACATGTTTCTTATACCACTCATCATAGGTCATGGTAGCCGGAACTTTCTCAGTTTTTCCCGTAACCGGATCTCTTGCCCTACGTTCCATCCCGGCAAGTTCTTCCTCGGTAATATCGCAGATCGTTGTAGATCTACACCAAGGATGCATGGGTGGACAATTCTTCCCGGGCTGCTGTTCGGATACCTTAAATCTTTTTCCATCCAGTTCCCGGCATTTGAAAGATGTTCGCAGATCCAGTGTTGCAACATACAGGTACCAGTCAATGTCACATTCCTCATAGCTTTTCATTTCCATCTGGTTAGCAAGGTGGTTGCTTTCCGTCCGCACAAGACGGCGTGCCTCGCTTGCTCCACTGGCAAATTTATTCTGTATAATCTCTGCCACTTCCCGGTCTGTTCTGCCCGTTACTAAATTTATAAGCAGCTCTCCTTTTAAGTCCTGCGCTAATGCCTGTGTATTCTTCCAGATTCGCTTTGAATAGTTCTCACCAGACCATTTACTGTTAATAACCCGTTCTATTGCTTTGGCATCTACAACATTAAAGCTAAATCCTAAACCAGTACGCTGCTGTATATCGAATATACCTTTATAATAGGCATCCTTTGCCAGATTTACATAGTGACTGGTGTTTTTCAACTTTTCCTGCTGGTATACGTTCTGCATAGTAAGATCAATCTGGTTTTGTAATTGCTGCATTCGTTCCAGTCTTGCCTGGTATGCCGGACTTTCCAACTCTGCTAGTATTTCAGTCTTTGTCTGATCGGTTTTATCTGCCCGCAGCGCCTCTTTTAACTCATTGATGGAAGTTTTATCATGCATGTTATTCAAAAGCCTGTATGCCTCTGCTTCACTTAGGTGGTGCTTCTTTTTGTATCTTTCAAATATAGCATCTAATTCTGAACTATTATACCTGGATGCTTTCAAATAAAGCTCTGATATCTCATCGGCTGCCTGATCCGCAGAAGCCATGTAATCAAACATGTTCTGTGCTTTGCGGCGCTCCCAGTATGCATTACTCTTCTTCGGCATCATCCTCACCGCCTTCCGGTGGTGTGTTGCTTCCTATACCAAACATGGCCTGTTGCTGCTGCAATGCTTCCTCAGACTCCTTTTTAATGGATTCTAACTCAGCATTCACATCCGTGACAAATGGCAGCTGGGAAAGAAGCGTCCTTTTACTCACCTTTCCCCAAAGGTTAGCTACAATCTGGGACAGTTCCAGCAGGTTTTTTGGAAGCCCGCGGGTAAATATTGCTGTAATGCCTGTTATATCCACGCCCCTCCCTTTTATCTGAAGGAAGTTGTTATACAGGCGGATCCTCTTTTTCGTCCCCTTGCGGTAATACCGGGTTTTAATCTTTGCTATGTTCTCAAGCCCCAACAGCTTGTATTCCATTGCAACACCAGAAGTATTTCCTGCAAAGCTTTCATCACTCAGGCATGGTATATGGGAAAATTTGTGGATGTCCTGCTCGATTGCTTTTTTCAATATTTCTACTTCGTTCTCATTGAATGTCCGTGTAATGTACTCTGCTTTAGAGCCTAGCGGCAGTTCCAGAAGCCCCAGCTCCTTAAGTGCCTTCATTGCCTCTGATTCTTCATTATCATCAGACAACAATGTCCCGTAGATCGCAAGAATGGAGTCAATAAACTGTTCCTTGTCATCCACACGGTCACTCATAAGCAGGTTATAAGCATCAATGAGGGGTATGACACCTTCAAAATCCCCTTTCGCATCCTTGTTATTCTGGTATTCAATAACCGGAATCTCTCCAAAGAAATGTTTCTCCGGGGTCTCATCCACTGGCTGGTATTCGTCATTATCTAAAATACACAGGACATATTTGTAATTAGCCGTCAATACCGTTGCTGCATACCTGGTTGGTGTTTTGTCGGTATCATCTTTCTGTTCGTAATAATATACAGCAAATAATTCATTTTCTTCGATGGTATCGTCATGCACCATAAAGGTATTTAAAGGCGTCAGCGTCTTGCTGACCGGCTGTGTTTCCTTTTCTTTCACATAAACATACTCATAGGCTATCCCATACACAGACAGGTCTTGGATATTGTCCCCGTCTATATCATCCACGGATGCAAACTCAAATGCATCCAGCAGGCTGTCTATTACATAATCCGACTTGTATGTAATCGGATTCCCTCCGAAGTAACTGGTTGCAGTTGTCACAATATCCGCAGCATGGTTACATACTAACCGGTTATTCGGCGCACCTTCATTCTTTTTCCTGTCCAGTATTGCATGTTTCCCATCAAAATATCTTTTGTTCTCCAAAAGTTTTCTATTGAATGCAATATGCTTATGAATAAGGTGGAGAATATCTTGCTTATTCAAATTCTGTTCATCATATTTCTCTAATGGATAGGTAAATCTATACAATTTATATCACCTTCTTTCTAATGGAATCCGTATTTGCGCTTGTCCCTGATTCTTGCTTTTTTCTTAATCATATCTTCCTCTAATCCATATCTGGCAGCATCAATGGTGTGGTTGTCCTTATCGGGATAACTGCCTTTGAAATTCCCATTTTTATCCTGCTCCAGCTCATAGCCGGTAAATTCCCTTTTAGCATTTGGACATTTTCTTGGATCAATGATGATCTCTTCCAATTCATCAGATAAAAACTCCATACCGTGGTCTATGGAGCCTGGCCCCTTCTTTGCACCAATCACACGCATTCCCATTTCATTTAGCGCATCTATTGCTCTTGGTTCCTCTGAGTCCGCTGTAATAAGTTTGTTCATGGGGTTTAATTTCTTTATTTCAGCCGCAAGCCTTGTATTCCCCATCTTAACTGCATATATTTCTCCAAAAATAAAAAGACGCTTACGAGTCTTATCGTAATGCATCTTTAAATACGCCAATGGATCTCCTGCATAACCGAAGTCTAATCCATTTCTTATTCTGTCAAACCTTGTAATTTCTTCGTCCGTGATAGTTCTAATTGTCACATTTTCAAACACCTGACCGCCAGTGCCGGTTGCTATACCTAGATATTCATGCTCATATGCTTTTGCTTTTACTCGTTGTAAATGCTCTGCCTCAATGAAGAATTGTTCTCCAAGCCATTCCCTGGGTACTGTCCGGTAATCACTATGATGTATGTAAGTATCTTCCCGGTAATCCAATATGTCCTGGTTTACCCAGTTGTTCATGCTCTTAGGTGGATTCCAGGAATAGAATACTACATAATCCGTTCCTCCACGCATAAGAGACTGGAGAATCGTTCGTTCTTCTTCGGGTCCATCAAATTCAGCCCGTTCCTCGAACCATATATATTTAAAATATCCATTGGATAGTTTTACAGACTTGATCTTTTGCGGGTCATCCGCGCCCCTAAATATAATTCTATTTCCAAAGGGAATGTAAGTTAACCCTAGCGGGGAGAGCCGGATCTTCCACTTTTCTGATACGCCAAGCGCGTCTATCGCCCATAGTAACTGTTCAAATACAGATTCTTCCAGAAACCGCCCTACCTTGCGCATGACAATTCCGTTTGCCTGTGGGTCCTGCATCATACCCATTATAAGTTCTATACTGATAAAAGAGGATTTTGTCGATCCTCGTCCACCAGCAAGTTTATAATGAGTATGTTTGTGCTCAACAATATCCCAATGAAGTTTATAGAACGCTGGTGCAATTAGATCAGTAAGCTTAATCTGCGTCTGGTTTTGGGATGTCATTTACGATCACCACACCTTCCACACTTCCGCTGTGTTCCACTTTATCGGTAAATAGCCTGTACCTCTTGCCCAGAAGTTCGGCAGCCTTTGTACGGTCCGCTAATGCAGCGTCTAATCCAAACTGATCCTTTTCATTGCCGCGCATGACAGCCGTGAGGTATTCTAACACTTCTTCCTGATTTGCAATACGCTCTGTGTCTAACTGTTTCTTGCGTTCTTCTATATATTCCTTAACATTAGTATTCTTTAGTAGCTTGTCAGTATTTGTCCCCGCATACTTCTCAGAATACCCTGCCTTTATTGCCGCCTCTGTCGCATTTCCCATTTCAAGAAAGTAGTCCGCGAACTTTAGCTGTTTCTCTGTAAGCTTCATACTACTAACCACCCACTTCCTTTAGTTCTACCAGCAGAGCCTGCACTACTGCTAACGGAGATGATGTGCCTATAATCTGTTTATCTGTCATCTTTTGCTTTACTTCGTTCCACTCTGGAGTTACTACGTTGTAGAATGTTGTTATTCTTCCGTGCTCTTTGTTGTATTTCTGGTAAGTATGTATTTTAACCACCTTTCCCTTACAGAGCAACGCTTGCTGCAACTTAGTTATTTTGCTTTTAAGATTCATTCCATCACCTCCCGAAATTTTATAAAATAAAAGAGCCTGCATCTGCAAGCCCTATTTAAATAACAATTTCATTTTATTTCATTTTCTTTATCTTCTAACAATTTTACGAGATCATCAGATAATATCTTATTATCTTCGCTCATAGGGAATAGCATCTTTATTTCTTTGGGTGTGTCAATTGATGTATAAATCTCGACTCCTTGATTCATTAGATTAGCTAATTTTTCCAGACACTTTTCTACTTTCCCTTCCTCTTCGCCATCCTCCAATGGACCTATCTCACTTTTAAGTTCTGATACATACATTTTTAATGTAATTGACTTCATTTCCTTAAATGTGTCTATAACCTCGCTTCCCATATGGTTTTTTTGTCTTATTTCTTCAAGCATTTCTGCTTGTTGCTTATATGTAGCGATATGGGATTTTATAGCTATTGCTTTATCGACAATTTTAGCAAGATTATTTAATATATAGAAGCCAGTCCCGCATATTACAATAAAAGATAGCCATGTAGATCCAACATCAACGTTATTGAACTCAATCTTTTCGTCAACTGAATTTAAATAAGGGCATTGGTTTAATACGAAGTCAATATCTTTTAATGCGTCAATATAATCTGCTAACTCTTTGTAATCTGGCATCTTGATGTCTATTCCGTTTTTTACTTCTTTGTGTCCAAATGACTCATACAGCTCTATTACAGCTTTCATTTTCGCACTCAGGATGCGAGTCTTTTCTACGAATATTTCATATGAGGTATCCGTTATTTCAGGCAACTCAAGATTTCTATCGTACACACTTAACGTTTGATATATGTTATCTATTGCATTTCTCAAAAAACTCAAAGAATATAATTCCTCTATGGAATTTTTAATCTGACGCCAATTTTTGATTTTAAATGTTGTGGTTCCGTTGGCATAATCTTTCTGCTCATAATCTGGAATAATATTATTTACAAGCTTTTTGCATATAACATAATTATTGTAAAAACGCATATAATCCTCCCTTAATACTTTTGGTATTCTCATTATATGCCCCCTTTATATTTTTTTCAACTAAATTCGCTATTCAAAGAAGCACCCACCCGGCAATCGCCTAAGTAGATGCTTCTCTATGTGTTTTCCCCGGCTCTTCCTGGCTGCCGGCTTCCTATCGTTCCATCCCTGGAACCTACGGTTTAAAGTATATGCGCCGTAAACTTTATTATGTCTGGAGAACTTTTTCCAAATAGATGAGCTGTATCCATTTGTCTACTCTACCATATTAACACATACCTAGTGGGCATTGTGGGCAACTTTGAAATAGTTATAAAATTTTCTGGATGCCGTTCTTCTATCCATTCCGATCTCATCCCCTATCTCTTGCCAGTTCATATTGTTAATACATCTCAGACGCAATATCAATCTAAGTTCTGAATCTTTAACTGTATCCAAAAACTGCTCAATTTTCTTTCTCTCTCGCTGCAATTTCATTAAACTATATCTTATCATGTCCTCTATCTCTAATACACTATTCGTATATTCTACAAATAAATCCTTAGTATCTCCGCCATGTGGCATATCTGACATGGTTATAGGTTTCAAAAATGATTGTTGCTTCAGTTCTGCCAGTTCCTTATATAGCTCGCCAATTTCCTTGTTTATGTAGTAGATCTGGGTAGCATCTTCAAATGTCATCCGCCGGCTCCTTCCTCATTTGCATATACTTTTGCATTTCCTGATATCCGAAACATTCTTTAACACCACTTGGATGTTCACAAAGAATAAAACTTGGATATAACTTAATGATCTTAATAATAACTTTCTTAAACCCCAGATACTTTTCACTGGTCCCCTCCCTATCAGGAATATATAAAACCACTCTTTTCCCTGGTATCAACTTCATATTTTCTTCTTCTCCTTTAGCCTGTGATCAAATTCATCCAGCACGTCCAGAATAATTTCCTTGCAAAGTCTGGACGGATACTTGTCATGCAGTTTATTCGATTCATCCACCATAGCCTGCCAATAGGTGTCTGTATTGTCGATATGGTAAAACTTTTTATAAAAATTCCATATATCACTACAAAATTTAAACTGTTCTGGTAATTCACTATTCTTTGCAGGATTCATTTCAATCCCTCCATAGCTCATGATCTATATCAAGCACCTGAATTTCTTCAAATGTTTCTCCCTTATGAAATTCTAATACCCTGGTAAAATAATGGTTTGGAGATCCCTCTTCGCACCAAAACAATATTTTAACTACCGATCCTCGTTTATTGCTATGAACCTCACGTTCCTCTACTCTGCCTTTGGTCACATCTGTCACATGCCCATCTTGATTCACCAGCACCTTTGCAATATGGACATACTCGGATCCACATATCGGACAGCAAACCTTCTTTTCAAAACTATTTACGCCTCCCTGGTATAACCCATCTATCAAATTATTCATCTTCTACCTCCTCAAATGGTGATTTCTCATTATATTCTAAAAATCCATCCCCTGACTTTTCCCAGCCATATGCCATGTCAAAATCCTTTTGATTATCCGCTATTCTTTTTGATACTTTATCATAATAAAGCCTTATACCCGCCTTGGTGAGTCTGCCTGTCAGTCTGTTCTTCGATATTAACAGTTCCCTTTCATCCTCTGGTATATCCTTGCCGCGCTTATAGGTCATTACAACATCTACTCGATTAGTTATATCAGCTGTGCCGCTCACTGAATCATTTTCATCCGATCCAAAGCTGTTCTTCCTTGGATGTGCTACCAGTATGACTACGATTCCCTGCTTCTTTGCCAGTTTGCAAAGCTTATTAACGAACTTTGACTGCGCCCGGTACAAATCTTCTTTCATGGATACATCTAATGCGGTCATAAGGTTATCAATGCAGACCAGGTTTATACCATACTGCATCACGGCTTTTTCTATAGTCTTTAAGAGATCTTCCAGCTCATCATCTTCAACGATATTATTATCATAAATAAAAGCCCTGCCCCGGTACCAGTCATTTATCTTTTCAATCGTAGAATTTGTCAGAAGATAATGCGTTTCCTCATCCCGTTCATTTTGTATAATATTCCTGCTGCCGGCTGCCTGCATGTCTAGCCACCTCTTAAAGAAATAGTCCTGCAGCTCACCTGAATATGCAAATATGTTCTTTCCCTGCTCCAGAGCCGCGACTGCTATCTGCCCCATGAAGGTCGATTTCCCGTCCCCACGCTTTCCAGTCAATAAAATAACCTGCCCATAATACATCCCTCCCAATAGTCTATCTATCTGATTCATGCCTGTTTTTATTTTAGGCATGGAATAGATATCTACAGCCTGTACATCTGCCAACTCCTTAACTCTTTGTACCGGAACCGCCAATGCATTCTCTATTGCACTACGAAGTGCTTCCCTGCCATATTTGCGCAGGATATCATTTGCGTCCTTCTCTTCCTTGTAATCTTCCTTTCTGACCGATTTAACCGTTCCTGGAAATCTTTTCTTCAATTCTTCCAGAAGCGATATTTCACCTTTTTCATAATCTCCAAAAACAATCAGTTCTTTAAATTTAGAAAACCATTCCCAGACATGAGGTACCCAGGTAAATCCCATTGCTCCGGTAGGTACCGATACTGCATTCTCAATTCCTGCTTCCGCCAAAGATAAGCTGTCGATCTGCCCTTCCGTGATAATAAGCCGATCAAATTTATCGTTACACTGTTCCATTCCAAACAGGATCGGCATACACCGTTCTTCGCACCACTCCTTGTTTTTATGAATACCCTTTTGAAAGTTCATATTGCGATATTTAATAAACTTCAGATTGCCTTTTTCGTCAAAGAATGGAAATGCTATGATATCTTTCCCATAATTGTCCGCTATGGTCAGTTTATATTTCCTGACTACCCCTTCACTGATACCTCTGGCTGCCATTAATTCAACTGCATGATCCTTTGTTTGGATCTCCTTTTTCTTGAAAGTACGAAACTGAGTCTTGCTACTGAAGTAACGATCCGCCTCATTCCCCAATGAAAAATCAAAATCTTTTGACAGTGTAATGAAGTTTCCCTGTACTCCACAAGAAGCGCGCAGGCATTTATACTGACCAGTCTCAAGATTGATGGAAAAAGTTTTCTTATCCTTTCCACCTTTTCCACCGTTACAGTATGGACAATATGTAAACTGAAGTTCATCACCTGATACTTTTGCCTCTGCGCGTTGCTCCCTTGCAAAACGATAGGCATCCTCATTTTTAAATTCATAGATTTTCATTGGTTCCACCTCCACTTCGTCTCTTATATTTTAATTATTATACTGAATGCATAATCGCCTATACTGGCTTAACGTAACTTCTCTTATATCTTCACTATTAAAATATTTTTTTAATTTTTCTACTGGCGCTGTTGCTGCTTCCGATCTTTCCCCTATTTCCAATTTAGCTGCAACTCTTTTGTCGTGCAGATCGTAATATCTTTTCATTGTTTTTTCTCCTAAATTTCAATTACAATCATTCGCCCGCCCGTTTTAGTTTATTAAGGCAAGCCATGTTTGCTGTCCACAATATGGACAGCGTCCATTCCATCACCGGGTTTATTTGCTACAATAATCACAAATCAACTCTATACTACGTTTCTGCCACTTAAGTATTTGCCCGTTTCAATCACGCTTCCCAGAATCCCTGCATTGTCTAACTGCTGCTTTATGTTCTTTGCGTAATAGTCATTGTAAAGTCTTTCAAAGTCCTTCATACAGGCATTTGTCTTCGCCGGATTTCCGTTTATGCAATAATCAACGTAATCCCTGGTTAGAATTTTCAATGCATATTGACCGCCCTCTGTTAACTCATATATTCTTGCGCCATCCAGTAGCATCTTCCAGTCAATAGACCATTCCTGAACAATCTCATTTCGATAGGCAGCTCTCAAATCTGCTATGGTTGGCGTGTATCGACTTCTCTTAATATATTTTGAAACCGCCTTTGACAAAGTTGTATATTCCAAATCATTCAGCATAGCAAACCATACTTCTATTGATTCTTCCGTCCCCATTACCTTAACTTCTGGATATGCTGATTTAATCGTTGATGCAATCACCATAAATTCTCTATATTCCATACGGTCCTCCTTACTGATATTTCTTTCCCACATTCTGCAGCATGTCCGTGAAGCTGCTGTCTGCTGATTTTCTCCTATTCTGACTCTGCACATACAGCACTTCAAACTTTTCTCGAAACTTTTTAGCACTTCTAATATTCGATTTCCAGAAAGGATCCTCTATGGCATACTGTAACGCCTGTTTAATCTCTTCCTCATTTCGCTTGTCCAACCGTTTCATCCGTTCAATTTCCACTGCCCATTTTTCCTTCTCAGCTATCGTTGAGGGGATCCTGCTATTAGGGAATGATTCTAAGCAAGAATTAATCAGAGTCTCCACACAAAGCATTTCAAAACATCCTGTTGGAAATTTTACATCGGCAGGCGTTGCAGCGAAAGTTGCAACTATGTCTTTATTATCTATCTCTATCTCTTTCTCTATCTCTAACTCTTTCTCTTGTCGGACATTGTCCACTTTGGATAGGACATTGTCCTTATCCTGTCCTATTTTATTTCGGTAATTCCGCTTTTTTTCAGCCCATTTCGTTTCGCATCCGGTCATATGCGCAACCTCTGTCATAAATATTGTCATATCATCAAGAACCTCTATCATTCTTAATTCTGTAAAAACACGTATGGCTGATCTGACAATATCAACATTGGTGTTCGTAATCGTTGCTAACATATTTTCTTCATAAGGAATAGCATCTGAAAAGCGCAACATTCCATCATGGGATACGCTTTCGACCAGTAATTTCAAGTAAAAAAGCACATAATCTTTTCCGTTTGGCATGGCTTCAATAATCCGTATATCATGCCGCTTAAAAAAGTCTTTATTAAGCTTTAACCAATAATATTTCTTTTCCATTATCTCCTCCAGCTTTATAAGTTGTAGCCATAATCTTATTAATATAGTGCTACTTTTCATTAACCGGTTCAGGCGTCCTTGTGCCGCCGCTGTTTATAAATTTTCTCCGAGCGATCACAAACAGTTGTTTTAAATCTGTTATATCTGTAATTTCATCTGCCATAAATTTGATATACTTTCTATAATATTCCTCTGACATTTCATTGCTAGGATGATTCGCAGCCATTAACATTTCCCCCTTTCAATATCTGCATTAGGTGCAGTAAAACTGTCAATTAGCCGATATATGAGATCAATATCATTATCTGTTAATTTACCACTTGTCAGATTATGAACTATAGCCCATTTATAAAAGCTGTTTTGCCCAGTTACATCATCACTTGCAAAATCTTCTGACAACCTGTAAAGCGTTCTAAGACGAACTACATTTTTGATCTTATCTGCATTACCTGCAATAGCCCTACGGAAATCATTCTTATGTACAGGCTTTGTTATATTCTTACGGTGACTCCGCTCTGCTTTCTGTCCCTGCGCGTATCCATAAGTAAAGGCATAACTTATTACATTACATAGACCGGATGACTCTTCTTTAATCTCCCTCATCTGAAATGCGTTGATATCGTAACGACAGTCTATTTTTCCCTGTTCTAATCTTATTTTTTCTAAAAATTTCATGTAATATTTCCCCTTCCTTTCACTGTTTTGATGGGTTTGCCTTCTCTGTATATTCCGAATTTATAAATACTCTATTCGCAGCATTATATATCCGCTTTAATCCATCTTCATCATGAATCATATCGGCAAGTTTCTTTATACAATACCTGTAATCCTCATTGTCCATCTTACCTTCACTAACTGAGCCACCGGCTTTTCTCTCACTTCTTTTCTCTGTAGCTTTCATCCCTTGTATGTATCCATAAGTAAAAGCATTGCTTACTACGTCATAAGCACCATCTGAATCTCTTACAATCTCTTCCATTTGGCTTACACGTATGGCATAACGGTCATCGATTTTAACCCGTGATAGTTTAATTTTTTCTATGAAATTCATACTCAGACTCCCGCTTTCTCTAATTTTTCAAAGACCACCTGGTCACATATTAAATTGATATAATTAAAACTATACTCCGTCGCTAACCCTTTTTCATTAAAGTCTCTAAGACATTTGTTTCTAAAATCTTCAATCTCATTAACTGGCTTCTGTTTCAACTTGCATATTAGTTGCCTTGTAATCTCTTCTATATCGCGTTCCATAAAAGCACCTCCGCTTTCTAAATAGCAAAATTTATTATCTGATTATTGTTCTTTCCTATGTTGCGCATCCTCTTTACCTGAAGTCCATAATCGCATACAGCATCAGATAGATCTTGCGCCTTAAATAAATTCTGTCTTCTTAAATCTTCTCTGTAATCTTCTCTGAATTTATTGATGGACCACATATCCCAGTTTACTATTTGATCAATCATTAGAACTATGTTCTGCGCTTCTCGGCACACCTCATCTCCCCTAATTTTACACTGATATGCGTATCTAATAAATTTCATCCACCTTTCATATTCCGCTGTTTTAGATGGAAAATTAATAATCTTTATATTCTTCATTATAATTTCCCTTTCATTTTTACCGGAACTATGCTATATTTTAAGTGAGATTATATATCATAGTTCCAGTTATGCTACAGCCTCTTTAATTTGCCGATTTTAGAGGCTATTTTCTTTTAACTGTAGTAGATCCAGGCATTCTTTGAACCCTCTTATGTACTCTTCGCTATTTTGATTCTTCGGATCTCTATCTACTCCTCCTTAATCTGGTGTATTGAAAAAATCAACCGCTTGCTTCTGCACCATTTGATACACCTTCTTTCTCTAGGATTCTGCAGTTCCATATTTTTCATTTTGAATACTAAAAAACTGCTCTAATGGATCCCTGTTTTGTGTATATATCGCTAAATCTTCCACTACTCCCATCCACTGCACCATAAACATTGAGATATCGTGATTCGTGTAGTCCCACAATAAATTAATAACATTCTCATGAGACCCAAGAGCACTGTCCATACCTATATTTTCAATAGCATCCATCGTGTAGAAGTAATCTTTTATTTCGTACTTATCACCATCATATTCTTTGGTAATCGGAAACATCTGCGTTAATTCCCTAGGAGTCATCAGTTCTAATGCAGCCATTAGTGACTCAATCTTCTTATACTCCTGACCAGTATTCATGCTTTTGTTATGTGAATATCTTGATTTTCCGATGCATTTCACTCCTAAGAAAACATACTTTTTTAATTCATCCCTTTGTAGATTCTCTGGAATGATTTTATTTTCGTATTTTTCCATAAATCTTTCTAATGCCTCAAGATATACAATCCATTGATTCTTTCCTTTAATCGCCTTAGGTTTATGTATATTTTCCGCTGTTGTATCTTCTATATTTTCGCAGCACTTCTTCAAAACTGAATACACTTTTCTGTATCTGAATCTGATATAGAAATCTTTTAATTTATTTATCAGATATATTCTTACGCCATGTACTGCCCCTTTGCATTTAAGTTCTTGCTTTAAATATTCTTTCGTATACGGCATTTTTTCTTCGTCATCGGTGTTTTTATTCAACTCTTCTAATGACTCACGGATATCTTTTTTACTCATATTGCGAAGAGAATGAATTAAACCGTTTCCGGCTGCAGTTGCTTCGCTTAGAGTAAAAAAAGCATCTAATATTTCATCAACTGCCTCCTGTGGCACATAAGACAAGAGAATGTCTTCGCACTTCAAAAATCCTATTTTGTCTACGCAGATATGTCCCGGATAAGCCAAATCTATTACAATATGTTTCTCATCTAACAACTCAGCTTCCGCTATTCGGTCGCAACACATTTGCCCATATATTCCCATCTCATAACTTTCCAGAAATTTATGAATATCTATCATTGGCTCCTCGATGTCAGTGCGTGATTTTATATGTTCTAATATTTTTTCTTTAAAATCCATGTTTTTTTCTCCTTATTTTTAATTAATTCTCCTAGTTTTACATTGAGTTACTGACAATTCGTCATCCTCTCACATTTTCTTTTACATATTCCACAAAGCAGATCCACGCGATATAAATCACTGTAGCGCTGAGTACTGCTTGTAAATTGGTCAGATCGACATCTGGAAGAACGCAGAACGTAGCCACCGTTAAGATATAAGCTGCTATCATTACCCTACCTGCATTTTGATTTGTTTTATTCGCCATTTTTCGAATTCCTCCGTATCAAATAAGATCGGGCTGTGCGGGTTTGATATGTTCTGTTTCCAGGCAAAGCGTTGCCCCCTGGTGTTGTATGCCTGCAGAAGCCAATATTCCGTGAAGCCCATCTTCTCAAGCTCCGTTTTTTTCATTACTGGTTTTGGATACTGCATAATTCGTCCTCCATTCTAACTTGCCTTGCAGCCGTATTTAACTGCCATTTCTTTCACAATGGCAAGGTATCCTTCAATCAGCTTCTTGTCATCTGCAATAACATCCAACTGGTTCAACTTATCAATTTTGGATTTGCAAACACCATTCAGGGACATTGTTTTCTTCTTATTCGTAAGACGAATGTTTAAAGCCACACCCATGCGCTGTTCCAGTAATCTGTAGATCTCGTCCCGGATTGGTCTAATATGCTCATAGCCTCCAAGATCTTTGGCTATTTTATTAATTATGTTTGCGCTGTCTTTTCTCCATTGTGTCGGATTCAAGGCAACCACCTCTTTAATAGACGTAACTTTATCATCCAATTGTTCTAATTTCTCAGCCTGGCGCTTCTGCTCTAACTCATTCTTAGACATGGATTCCACAAGCATGTTCATTAACTGCATCTGTGGTGAAAGTTGCTGGCGGTTTATGGAGTCTTCCTTCAATTCGAAATATTCATCTATTAGTTTGTCATGTACTTCCCAGGCTTTGTCTGTGTCCATAATCTTGATCAACTTTGCATAGCCGCGTTCTGATAACAGGTAAATGTGTTCTGCCAGGGTGATAGACTGCTTGGCATACCCCAGATTTTGGAGTAATTCCAACGTGGTAATCTCATCACCACGTTGCTTAAGGTCAATAAAATCAACGCTTTCTTTGAATCTCGCAATATTTCTTCCAATTGATTTCCTAATTTCCCGCTCCGGTTGTACATGTATTTCAGCAATAGTCTTATCCGATAAACATCTCTTTCCGATTCCAAACCCACCGGATACTACTGGTATTTCCTTTTCCATAAAACTTTGCGTTCCATTAATCGTTAATTCATTCATTATTTTTCTCCTTTTCTTCTTAAACAACGCTGAATAATTTTTTCAGCTTATTTTTTGGTTTTTCAATTTTAAACTTTTCGCCGGTTTCGTCATTGACCAAGTATCCCTCATTTTGATGGTAGGTTGTCAAGGGTATTCCTTGTTCTTCGAAAAAATCAAGCAGCACATCTCTGCCTCCCTGGAGTTGATACCCTCGATTGATAATTGCTGTCCAGGTGCACATAAAAATTTGAGTATCTGTGTTCATATAATCGAATAAAAAATCGTATGACTCTCCAATCGGGTTATCAAATCCCATCCGCTCAATAATATTCATGGTAAAGAAATAATCTTTCGCTCCATACTTCTTGCCATCATATTCTTTTGTGATTGGGAACATCTGCATAAGTTCCCTTGGTGTCAGTAGCGCAATCATGCCGCCTACATTATCAACCAGGCCAAACCATGCCGTTATCTCATCTGCGGTGTATTTGGTATGATAATCAAACGTTTTTGGGATATATTTCACAATAAGATACAGATATTTGGTGAATTTTTCTGGGCATCTCTCTTTCCACTCCTCTAAGCTAACATCGCCAATACTATGCTTCAAATCATCCATGATCTTATTTAATGCCCTGAAATAATGCTCCTTTGTTGGTTTATAGCTGATTAACTTTTTTCCCTCTAAAATGTGAAAATTGTACATTTGGTTCTCCCTTCTTATTGCGCTTTAAATGTAACGTCGTGACCGGGATTTTCTTTTACAAGTTTCTCCTTAAGGTCCGCGACCGTAATATTGTTGTCTAGCGCTGCCTGAACAACGTCTACAAATTTCTTTCCATCCAGGTAAGCCCATATCGTTTTTCTTTTATTTCTCATTGTCGTCCTCCTTTCTACGAAGCCTCATATAACCTCATCTGTGAATTAGCGTCCTTAATCTGTTCTTCTAAAATTAGCGGCAGTTCATACCTTTCAATAATATCAACTGCTTTATCACATTGACTGCGCTTAATAGCTTTATAGGATGTAACGCCGAACTGTCTTTTAAGCTCACCGTAGATATCTGCGTATACTTTGCTTCTTAATGACCTGTCTTTATAAGCTTCGGAATTTTTGCCCCCCAAGGCACTGCACACCTTTACGCCTTACCGCATCGGTAATCTTGCTTTCTTCTATTCCGAGAATTGGCATATCCTGTTTGAAGCTCTGAAGATCATTGTCTATAGAAGTAACTCTTTCGTCTATCTCTCCAATTGCCTGGGACTGCAACCTCAATTGTTCTGTGGCAGACAGTGGTTTTTTCTTATTGAAATAGTTGTTTACCAACTGCCGCTGTACTGTCCATGCCAGATCATCAGTAAAAGATTTTACCAGCATCAGATATCCTTGTTCTGTGAGAAGGTAAGTTCCTGAATTGTTGATTTCGGACCGACGAATTTCGTCGTCCCGGATATCGGATGGCTTTACAGAATAATAATCTTCTCCTTCAATGAACCTATTCTTATTCTCCCTGAAGTTTCTCCCTGCTGTACCCTCTGGTCTTTCATGTACCAGATCAATATCCTTAAAAGTTACTACTCTCAGACCTTTAAATTCTTTTTCTGAGATCTCTTGATTTCCGATTTTAATTAGATTGTTCATGGATATTTTTCCTTTCTTGATATGTTATTTAATAGTTTTTCACTCTTTATTATTTGACATTGTTTTCCAACTCTCCTATAATTTAAGTACAGGCGGTGACGCGCCAAGTGTAAAAGAAAAGAGAATAAATATGGTTTCTGATGAACATATTAAAATTTTGAAAATGTTGCTTAAACAGAAGGAATATCCCATTTCAAATCCTGAACCACTTGGAAATCAACTGCAATATCTTGCAACACTTAAATATGTGCACCTTATTAATAATTGTAGCAAATGCGGCGAGCCTTCCAACCCCAGATACATAATAAGCGAAGAAGGAAAAGCGTATCTTTGTGAGTTAAATAAGCATTCTAAAGAAAAATGGATTCCTTATATCATTACAACAATAATATCAGTATTCGCCCTAATGAAATCTTATGGATTCGGGATTGACGATGTCATCATCTGGTGTATGAAACGATTAGGGCTATAATAGCAATAATCATGGGGAAATACGGGTGTCTTTCTGGAAATGAAAGATGCTTGTTCATCTCTTTATTTTTCAATGGATTCTTTTCTCCTTTCTGCCACTTCTTGTACAAATTTAATCATTGTGATGCTTTAATTATTAGTATTGCAATAGCAACTGCCAATGATATACATGAGCAAATAAGGCTTGCTATCGCCAAGTATTTAGATTTTCTCAAATTGCGCCCCTCCTTTCTACTACTTGTCTAATGGGTTACTGGGTGAAACTTCCTTGCCATTTCCTTTCTCATCTCCTATAATATTGGTACAGGCTGTTTCAGCAGCCGAGTGCATCTGAAAGGAGTGTTAATAATATGGTTAAAATTCCGTATGTCGATAGTGCTGGTCATCTCTCTGTCGAAGTTCAACTCAAAAACTCCGCTGACGTTTTTTTGGTTGATTCCTCTAATTACCAACATTACAGGTCTGGTAGTCGTTTTAAATACTTTGGTGGGCATTATTCTTCTTCTCCGGTGCGAATTAGTGTATCTGGCGTTGGTCGATGGTATTTGATAGTTCGTGGTAGTAACTATTCCTATTGATTTTATTAATTTGTTTATACCCTTTCTCCCTGGTTTCCTCCGGGGAGATTATTTCATACTAAAATGAATTTGGTAGCTTAAACCTTTGTCTAATAATCGATCTTTCTTTTTCAACAACTTTCTTATGTCTTTAAATACTTCTTTCGAATCCGCTTTATTTTCTGTTTCGACAAGAATCTCAATATTATTTTCTTTGCGTTTCTTGCTTCTGTAATTATGCACAATCCCGCTACCGATCTCTTTCTTCTTTATTTCGGTTTCTCTGAATCCTTGTTTGTTATTTGTCATTGTGCGTCCTCCTTTCTTCGATTGACATGTTAGTAGTTCTCAACTATAATGGGGTTTAAGAACATTTGTTTGTTTTTTTTCAAAGAGCCACTCGAAGTCATATTCAGGAAAGAAGACTCTTTTAATTGTTAATGCCTCGTTAACTGAAAATTCAATTTTTACAGCACCTTTGCATTTATCAGACACAGTCCGAAGTTGGCATTTAAGTAATTCTGATACTTGAGTAAATGTTACTTTTTTTTCTTCCATTGCCGCTATTAAATTCTGATACATGTTATCACCTCCTTCTCATTAGCGTAATTACGCTAATCACGTTCTTAATATACACGTAATCACACGAATTGTCAATAGCAATTTGCGTAATTACGTGTATTTATTTTTATGAGCATGTTTTTCATGCGTATTTACGCATATTTTTATTTACATTTTGCGCAAATACGTGTATAATAAGTATAAGTGAGGTGACAAATATGGAAAAAGCAAAGGTACTTGAAAAATTAATAAAAGATAGTGGATACAGCAAAAGAGCATTTGCCGCAAAATGTGGAATACCTGATAGTACTCTATATACGATACTTCGTAACGGAGTAGATGGCGCAAGTGTTAATATAGTTATTACTATTTGCAGGACACTCGGAATTACCGTAGAACAATTAGACGAAATGTCAAAAGGTGCTTCTTACAAAAACATAGAGCCTACCTATGATGACATGCAGCAATTAATAGCAAGAAATGGAAACAAACTTACGACCGATGAAAAAATGTTTCTAATAAAGTTATTGTCGGAATTGTAAGCAGAAATAATATCAGGAATCAACAGGCAAAAGCCTTTGATAATAAAACGAAAAGAGGAAACCAATATGGAAAATATTTTAAGCCCAGAAGAATTTGACAAATTATCTCTGGAAGAAAAAAGGGAAGAGATAATCAAATTAACTATGCTGATTCCAGAAGAAAAAAGAGAAGAACTCATTGCCGGAATAGAACAATTAGTTGCAGAAGAACGCTCTAACGAATAAAGATTTCGTAGCGCACATTGAAAATAATATATTTAGCCGGGCAGCCGGCAGGGCGTTACACCATCCGTTCTGAGTCTTGTAAGAAATGGGGTGGTGCCGATGTACGTTACATACAGTGATTTATTCACCTTTGTAATTATGCTTACATCCGTTATAACCTTAGTTGTAACCATTAAAAATAAGCATAAAAAATAACGCCCCCATCCTGGTAAGATTAGGCGTTATTTTTTAGTTGTATATTGCCAGGGCGGATAGGTGCCACTATCTCCCGGCTGTCTTGCTAAGTATATTATAATCAATGTTCAGATATTTGTCAATATAACAAAAACCGCCCGGTGCTGGACACACCGAACGGCTTTCACATAAGTAACCTATTAACCCAAAAGATGTAGATTAATTCATTTCAGACACTTGAATTATATCACACATCCTGCAAAATGCATAGGGTGTATTTTTTATACCCCAAAATAAGGAGATGATATATTGGCAACCAAATATACGCAGCAAAGTAATGGCATGTGGCAGACAAAAGTATGGGATGGTACATATAAGGCAAATGGGACAAAACACCGGGTTTCCCTGTATTCCACCAAATCAAGTGGGGATCTGGAAAAGAAGGTAAACAAATTTAAAAGAGAAGTGGAAAAAGGTCAAGTCACCGTGAAGTCAGATATGACTTTCATGGAATATGCCAAGACCTGGAGCACTACATATAAAGCCGTTCGATCAAACAATACGAAAAAAATGTATTCCAATGTAATAGATAAACATTTTGCCCCCATGATGGGGATAAAACTGTGTGATACCAGAAGGACGCACTTCCAGGAATTAATAAATGAGGCTATGCAAAAGCCGCGGACCTGCCAGCAAATTGCGCTTACTTTTAAGCAGGTCATAAAGGCTGCCGTATCGGACAAGCTCCTGCCGGCATCCGCTGTAGAAGACATTTGTTCCGGTGTGGATCTTCCCAAATACCGGCCTGGAGAAAAAAGAGCATTATTCCCGGAGGAAAAAGAAGCAATAAAAGCTGCCGATTTGCTCCCACGTGAGAAAGCATTTGTGTATATTATTCTCGGCTGCGGGCTGAGACGGGGAGAAGCCTTGGCACTTACCATTTTTGATATATCCCTTAAAAAGTCAGAATTGACCGTAAATAAGGCTTTGGAATTTGGGGTAAACGATTCTGCCATAAAGGACACAAAGTCTATAAATGGGGAACGTACAGTGCCTATGCCCCCATATTTAAGAGCCTTTATGCAAGAATATATACTTACATTGCAAGGAACTAATCTATTTACAAAACTTGACGGGTCTCCCATAACCAAAAGCAGTTATGATAAGATGTGGCGTTCCATTGTAAAGAAACTGAACGCCGCTGCCGGTGGGACAGATGAGTTTCCAGTCATAACCGGTCTAACTGCACATGTGTTCCGGCACAACTACTGCACCAATCTCTGTTATCAGGTTCCAAAAATAAGCCTGCGGAAAATTGCGGAGCTTTTGGGAGATACTCAAAAGATGGTTATGGATGTTTACAATCATGTAATGGAAGAAAAAGAAAATGTTGTTGATGCGGTAGAAAGTGCTACCGCTTTGTAAGACATTTGTTAAGACATTTGGTCGTCAAGACGACTATTAAGACACCAATAAGACATTTATTTCGGGTTATAAATGGTTAAAAAAGTTCAGCACAAAAATAGCGGAAACGCCTGTATTTAAAGGCTTTTCCGCTATTCTAAAGTAGTGAGACATCGGGGATTCGAACCCCGGACAACTTGATTAAAAGTCAAGTGCTCTACCAACTGAGCTAATATCCCGTATTCAATTTTAACCATATTGATCGTAAGTATTTCTTACGGCTTTCGCCAAACTGGGCTAGTTGGATTTGAACCAACGAATGCAGCAGTCAAAGTGCTGTGCCTTACCGCTTGGCGATAGCCCAATATGTGGTTAGGGTGGATAAAGGGATTCGAACCCTCGGCCTCCAGAGCCACAATCTGGCGCGCTAACCAACTGCGCTATATCCACCATATTAATTTTTGTTTTCTTTGCAGCAGACACTTGATCACTGCAAAGAAAAACGAGCCTGAAGGGATTCGAACCCCCGACCCACGGCTTAGAAGGCCGTTGCTCTATCCAACTGAGCTACAGACTCAAACAGCGGGTGATGGGAATCGAACCCACGTATCTAGCTTGGAAGGCTAGTGTTCTACCATTGAACTACACCCGCATATCTGCGTTATTTTAGGAACAAGTCGGGGTGACAGGATTCGAACCTGCGACCTCCTGGTCCCAAACCAGGCGCTCTAGCCAAGCTGAGCCACACCCCGATGGTGTCTTGTTTGTTTTTGTTGTTTCGTCTGTTCCCTGACGCAAGACATATTATATTATAGCTCACGCCAAATGTCAACAACTTTTTTCAAATATTTTTTTATTTTTTTGAAAAAGCCCGAAAGTGTTGAATATTCGGGCTTTTTCGCCAATTTATTTTTTGAATTTATTTCTTCATGTTGGTCAAATCGAGCTCTTCACCCTAAATAATTTATGGTAAAATGTGCTTCTCCCTTATGATCAATTTCCATAATTATATAGCTTGGTTTTCTCCCATCCTGTCTGGGATAGGATAAACTGCCGGGATTTAATGCAATGACATCTTCCTGTATCTCTAAAACCGGTCGGTGTGTGTGACCAAACATGACAATGTCAAAACCTCTTGCTTTTGCTTCTTCTTTGATGGAACGCGTATCCAGGGATACATAATAATAATGTCCATGAGTGAGCAGAACTTTGTACTTCCCAAGCAGCAGTTCTTCTTCTCGAGGCAAATCACTGAAGAAGTCATTATTTCCGCTTACGATATATACCGGGCAGTTGGCAATCTGCCTGATATAGTCCTCACTGCCCTCTGAATCGCCCAGATGGATTAATTTGTCGATGGGGCTAACTTTTAATAAGACCTCTTTTAAATTGGCATCTCTGCGATGCGTATCACTTACAATCAGGATCTTCATCTGGCACCAATCTCCTCTAAATTTTATTTTTTAATTGTTCTTTCATTGCCCGAAGTGCTTTTCCTCTGTGGCTCAATTCATTTTTTAACTCCATATCCAGCTCTGCTGTGGTGCATTGATACTGTGGGAGATAAAAAATGGGATCATATCCGAATCCATTACTTCCTTTTATTTCATAACCGATCATGCCTTCAATGGTTCCTTCTGTAGTCAGTATATCGCCGTTTGGAAACGCTGCCGCAATCACGCATACAAAACGTGCCGTCCGCTTTTCATCCGGCACCCCATTCAGGCGTCCGATCAGATTATTGTTTTTAATATCATAGGAAGTATCCTCTCCCATATACCTGGCTGAATAAATACCCGGCTCTTTATTCAGGTAATCAATTTCAAGTCCAGAATCATCCGCCAGTACAATATCACCCGTCATTTCCATAATTGTCTTCGCTTTAATTACAGCATTTTCTTCAAATGTTGCGCCGTCTTCTACAATATCCGCTTCAATACCTGCTTCTTTCAGGGATAATACCTCTACATCAATATCCGCCAGTATCATTTTTATTTCCTTCATTTTACCCTGATTTCCAGTTGCAAAAATAATTCTTTTACTCACCGTTCCACCCTTTTCTTTCCGTAAATTTTATGAAATTATAACACACGGGGAATGAATTATCAAACACGCCCTCATATATAAACGCTATGCTCCTCTTGTGTACACCTTCAGACAGACATTGCAGGAATGCTCCGTCTCCGTTCTGGTCCAGGAATACCCGCTCATACTGATATACCCTTCCCCATCGGATATATCCACGTTCTTTGTGGCTTCATCAGCCTGATATTCCGTAGCAACCGGATACTGAAGTCCCGGAGATTTGATTTTTACCATAATGGCAAACCGCTGCCCCTCAGACACCTTTACCGGTTCATCAAGGTCTACGGTGTAATATCCCCCGTTGTCAAACTTACCGGTTTGGTCCGGGCTCCAGGATATCAATGATGAAGGTCCGTCAAACGTTTCAATGATATGTATTTCATACTCCGTATCTTTCCCGGTAGCGTAAAATCCCACGGCGCTCAGCATTTCATCCCGCCTGGCTTCGTATACATTGGCAAAATAACAGGTATCCGAACCATAGCCGATCTGCCCAACCCAGCCGCACAGGTCGGTCTGGTAGATATCATCATAGTTCCCGGTATTTTCAACTCTGGAATAAGTAACACAATTATTCCCCAGATTGGCATCTTCATAAGATACGTAAAATATGCCTTCTTCCCCAAAGTCCGGTCCCCAGCTGTTCTGGCAGATAAACGCCCCGTCCTTCTTAATATCCGCATTAAACTTAGCCGCCGGATAATTGTCATCCCAGCCAATAATCAGGATATCATGATTGGAACGTGCATTCCCCACATAACAGTATGTGCTGTTGATTTTATTAAAGAACACCGAGGAACTCACGGTATTCTGAAGATCCATATAAAGAGAAGACTGGACGGCACCATGGTCATAAACTGCCCGTTTTACTGCCTCATAATCTTTATCCTTAATCATCTGGATCTCCTGGACATGCTTCACAGGAACCAGACCATCCGGTGATACGCCATCACCGTAAGGGTCATCCTTTTCCAGCACCGGTCCCTGCCAGCCGGCAAGATACGCCATTGCCATGGTATAATCCCCGCCATCGTTCTGGTTTTTTGCGAAATGATTCCGAAGCGATATATGGTCTGCCGAAAATACCAGGTGCTCCCGTGGAAGCAGGGATGCTTCCAGCGCCGAGGATGTGGCTACCGCCCAGCAGGTGCCAAGTTCCCCCTGATTTTTAATAACAGGTGCTCTAGCCTCATTCCGGCTGTCATAGGACGCAGGAAGCTTTTCCGTTTTATCTGTAGCTTCCCGCTCCGTATGATCTTCCGGACCCGAATATTGGTTTTTAGAACCTTTCTCCGACTCCCTGTGCTCCTGCTGCTTTTTGCCGTCCAACAGCCCTCGAATTTCCGGCTCCATATATTGAAACGCCCCGTATCCAATCAGCACAACGATTAGAATACCAATGAATGTCTGAATTTTTTTAATCAATGTCTACCCCTTATTTTTTGATCTTAGGCGGTCTGGGACCCAGGAATTGATAAAAATACGTTTTTATCATTCCATTATAAATCTTTCTGTTCTTATCAGCCTTTTTGCCAATATACTTTTCCGCTTCTTCATAGGAAGTAATCAGATATTCCGACCAGGAATCCAGCCGTTTAAAGCTTTCACCAATTTCCCGGTACAATCCCGGCAGATTCTCTTTATCCTCTATTCGCTCACCATAAGGCGGATTGGTAATCACAAAACCATACTTTTTCGGATGTCTCATCTGGGAAATACTTCTCTGCTGAAAATGGATCAGATGATCAACTCCCGCCAGCTTTGCGTTTTCTCTGGCTGATTTAATTACATCCCCATCCAGATCATATCCCTGGATATCCACCTCAATCTTGTCATTTACATTTTCCCTGGCTTCATCCATCGCATTGTACCAGTGTTTCTTCTCAATCAGGTTGTCCCATTCTTCCGACAGAAAAGAACGGTTCATTCCCGGTGCGATATTAGCCGCCATCAAAGCCGCTTCGATGGGAAAAGTACCGCTGCCGCAGAATGGATCAACCAGTATCCTGCTCTTGTTCCATGGTGTCAGCATAATCAGCGCCGCCGCCAGCGTCTCGGTTATGGGTGCCTTGCTGGTAAGCTGGCGGTATCCCCGCTTGTGTAGAGAGACACCGGAGGTATCAATCCCAATTGTAGCTTCGTCTTTCATAAAAAATACACGAACCGGATAAGCCGGACCTGTCTCCTCAAACCATTGGATGCCATATACGCCCTTTAAACGCTCAACCATGGCCTTTTTCATGATCGACTGTATATCGGTAGGGCTAAACAGCTGGCTCTTAATCGAAGTTGCTTTGGTTACCCAGAATTTACCGTCCTTAGGAATGAAGTTTTCCCATGGGAGTTCTTTCGTCCGCTCAAATAATTCATCAAAAGTTTCGGCATGAACCTTTCCGACTTTTAAAAGTATACGCTCTGCCGACCTTAAAAATACATTGGCATAGCTCACTGCTTCCATATCCCCGATAAAGGTAACTCGTCCATCTTCTACCTGGCTGACTTCATATCCAAGGTCAATAATCTCCCGTTTTAACACGGCTTCCAGCCCAAAATGGCAGGGTGCTATCAATTCAATCTGTTTCATCTTTTCTCCTATCTGTCTGCATTTGCAGGTATCTTATAATGCCAGCTGCTTTACGGTATTTCCATCAAAATCTTTAATGGTAAATAATCCATTTTCCAATATTCCATATGTTGGCACATTTCCCTCTTTCGGCAAAGACACGGAACCCGGATTTAACAAGGTAAAATGCGGATATTTCTCTGCAACAGGTACATGGGTATGTCCATGAATAAAAATGTCCCCATCAGCCAAAGGAGGCAGATTGTCTTTGTGAAAGACATGACCATGGCTGGCATAAATCGTTTTGTCCCCTTCCATGATTATACAGTAATCTGCCATTACAGGGAATTCCAATACCATCTGGTCCACTTCTGCCTCACAATTGCCTCTTACTGCATAAATCTTGCTTTTCAAAGGATTCAGCATGGCGATGACCTCTTTGGGAGCATATTCCTTTGGCAGGTCATTTCTTGGTCCATGATAAAGAATATCTCCCAGAAGCACCAGGCGTTCAGCCTCTTCTAATCGGTATGCCTCTAACATCTTTTTACAGAAAAAAGATGAGCCGTGTATATCTGACGCAAACATAAGTTTCATTTGCATTTCCTCCATTCTTTTCATCTATCTCCTATATTAATGCCAGTGTCTGCCCCTGTCAATATTTTTACTTCCTTAATATTTTCAAAATGCGATCTATAGCGTGTGGCGATAGGATTCCAGGTATCTTCCACGGTATGCGTGGATTCCACCGATCATAGTCTTTACATGATAGCCTTTTTCCGCAAGTTCCCTGGCTGCAGCCATACTGATGGAACCACGTTCACAATATACGATAATCATCATATCCTGGGGCAGTGTATAACAATTGCCCAAATTTTCATAAGGGATATTTACAGCTCCTTTTATATGACGTTCTACGAATTCGTCCGGTGTTCTGAGATCTATAATAAATGCGCTTTTATCCCTGACGTACGTATCCAGTTGTTTCGGTGCAATCATCTCAAAATTCATAAATACATACACTCCTTCCTGACATAATATATGCAGCCATTTGGAAATGTGTGCAAAAAAACAGAGCCCCGGCCAAATTGTGGCCAAGACTCCGTCTCTTGTTAAAACCATCTTATTTTACTTGCTGTCTCTGCCTGATGTCGTTAAATGGTTTTAGTAGTTGCAATCGCTGTATTCATCAGATTCGTGGTGACAGTCTGTAGAAGAATTGCTGCTTGCATTTTTGGAAGTATTGTTGCTTGTAGCGTTCTTATAAGAATTGTTGCTGTTCTTGTAAGAGTTATAGGAATTCTCGGATTCATTAGTACTGTTGTAAGCACTGTTTTTTTCGCTGGCATTCTTATAAGAATTGCCTGCTTTATTACTTGCTTTGTTCTTTGATTCTACGCTAGATTCATAGTTGTTAGTACTATTTTGAGTCTGGTTTTTAGAATTCATATTCTTTGCCATAGTTTCATTCCCTCCTGAATAATAAATATTTTTATTACAAAAGTTATTATCTCAAAAATAGTAAAAAATATGTATTGCATTTTTTTCCAATCTATATTATAATTTGAGATGTAAAAAGAATTTACCCTTCAAAAAATTTTTTTTACAAACCCCTTATTAATTATTTATACTCCCCTCGAAAGACCCAAGTAGCTCCCCTGCTTGGGTCTTTCACTGTCTAAATATAAGTAAAAACAGATCTGAAATCCTATTCTGCCTTTATTTTTTTCCACTTTTTATTGCGTATAATATCGAATACAGAGTCCATGATAAATACAGCCAGTGCAATCATACCCGCTATCTCCATTGTCTGAAGCAGCGTATTCATTGCCATTTGCTGTTCCCCCAAAAAGATCTGGTAAACCGTCCGGTACATACCGGCACCCGGTACAATTACCAGAATTCCAGGAATCAGGAATACCGTTACCGGAGCTTTGAAGATTCTGGCAAACACATGGGAAATCAGCGCAATCACAAGCGCTGCCAGAAAGTTCGCCATTACAATTCCTTTACTGTCTGCATTCAGCAGATACACAAGCCACCCTGCCGCTCCGATCAGGCCGCAGTAGACCAGATATTTTTTCGGCACCTGGATCACCGTTGAAAATGCCAGTATTGCGATAAACGCGCCCACTACCTGTACAATCATGCCTTAACACCTCCCATAATAAGCATTCCGAATGCAACTCCAATTACGATTGCCACTGCCTTTACGAACGCCTCAAGGGCTTTTGCCCCGCCTGCAACATAGTCTCCCTGCAGGGTATCTCTTATGGCGTTGGTAATCGCTGCTCCGGGCACCAGGGGCATAATGGTACCAATAATAATCATGTCCATATTCATAACAGTAAACGGTATTCTGGATAAAAGGATTGCTCCCACTGCGATTACGGCAGATGAAGCTACATCCTTAAAAAATGGATTAAATCCAATTTTAATCCCCAGCTTCAGCACCAGAACCAGCAGCGCTCCGTCAATTGCAGCTCCCAGTGCGTCCATTGCCGTTCCGCCTAATAAAAGGGCAAAGGCAGATGCCACTATAATTGTAGAAATATCCAGCACTCTTTGGGAATATTCACGGGATTCCAGGTGTTTCAGATCATGAAATGCTTCTTTCAGGGTAAGTTCTCCGGCACAAAATCTTCTGGAAATGGTATTTACCAGCGTAATTTTATTCAGATTCGTCTCCCTGTCAGCAATTCTTCTAATAACGGTGAGCGAATCAATCTGTGGATCGTCCAGCGTAACAATCATTCCGGTAGTGGTAACGTAAGCCTCTGTGGTTTTTAAGCTGGACATCTTTAAGATACGGTGAATGGTATCTTCCACCCGGTATATTTCAGCACCGTTTCGCAGCATGATCTGTCCTGCCAGCACCGCCGTATCCAGTAATAGTTTATAATCTGTAATCTGTTCCATTTCTGCAATTCCTACTCTTTTTATTTTCCATTGCTGTCTTTTCAATATTTGCTTACATTCTACAATATTTTTTCCATAAAAGAAAGCTGTTATTAAAAGAAAATGAAATTGCATTTAAAAGCATGAAAAAAATTCCTACTATATATAGAAAGCGCCGGTCCTATGACCGGCGCCGGAATAAACCTTACGCTTCAAATAATTCGGTTGAGAGATATCTCTCTCCGGTATCCGGAAGCAGTGCAACTATAGTTTTCCCTGCATTCTCCGGCTTTTTCGCAAATTCAATTGCAGTGTGAAGAGCTGCTCCGGAAGAAATACCAACCAGAATTCCTTCTTTTTTTGCGATTAATTTTGCCGCTTCAAATGCTTCCGCATTTTCCACTGTCACAATTTCATCATAGACATTCTGATTTAAGTTCTTAGGCACAAATCCAGCACCAATGCCCTGGATTTTGTGAGGACCGCCGGTTCCTTTCGATAAGACTGGGGATGCAGCAGGCTCTACGGCGATTACTTTTACTTCCGGTTTTTTGGATTTTAAGAATACACCGGTTCCGCTCAATGTTCCCCCGGTTCCAACACCGGCTATAAACATATCCACTGCCCCATCTGTATCTGCCCAGATCTCCGGTCCCGTTGTAGCTGCATGGATTGCGGGATTGGCTGCATTTTCAAACTGTCCCGGAATAAAGGCATTGGGGATTTCTTTTGCAAGTTCTTCTGCTTTAGCAATTGCACCTTTCATTCCCTTGGCACCTTCCGTCAGCACAATTTCCGCACCATATCCAAGAAGTAACTTTCTTCTTTCAATGCTCATGGTCTCCGGCATGGTAAAAATCGCTTTATAGCCTTTTGCCGCTGCTACACTTGCAAGCCCGATCCCGGTATTTCCGCTGGTTGGCTCGATAATCGTAGCACCTGGTTTTAAAAGCCCTTTATTCTCCGCATCTTCTACCATAGCTTTTGCCACTCTGTCTTTTACGCTTCCTGCCGGATTAAAGTATTCTAATTTTACTACTACTTTTCCCACAAGCCCTAAAGAACTTTCCACATTTTTCAGCTCCACAAGGGGAGTTTTTCCTACCAATTCTGTAATACTTCCATATATATTAGCCATTTTAAACATCCTTTCTTAAATGCGTCAGGCTCACGGCTTTCCCTTACTTGGCAATAGCCTGAAATGCCTGATCTAAATCATAAATAATATCATCAATGTGTTCCGTACCGATCGATAACCGGATTGTATTTGGTTTAATGCCGGATCCTGCAAGTTCTTCTTCTGTCATCTGGGAATGCGTAGTGCTTGCAGGATGTATTACTAATGATTTTACATCCGCAACATTGGCAAGTAAAGAGAAAATTTCCAGTTGATCAATAAAATCCTGTGCTTCTTTGGATCCGCCTTTAATTTCAAAAGTAAAGATCGAAGCCCCTCCCTTAGGGAAGTAACGCTGATACAGTTCATGATAGGGACTGTCGGAAAGCGCCGGATGATTTACCTTTTCTACCTGGGGATGCTTGCTTAAATAATCCACAACCTTTAAAGCATTTTCCACATGACGTTCTACGCGCAGTGACAAGGTCTCCAATCCCTGTAAGAAGATAAATGCATGAATCGGGGAAAGTGTAGCTCCTGTATCACGCAGTAAAATTGCACGGATCTTGGTAACAAATGCTGCCGGACCAACGACTTTTGTAAAGCTTACTCCATGGTAGCTTGGGTTTGGTTCGGTAAGTGTCGGGAATTTCCCGGATGCCTCCCAATCGAATTTTCCGCTGTCTACAATCACGCCTCCGATGGTTGTTCCGTGTCCTCCAATGAACTTTGTCGCGGAATGTACCACGATATCTGCTCCCAGGTCAATGGGGCGTACCAGATAAGGTGTTGCAAAAGTGCTGTCAACCACTAATGGTATTTTATGCGCATGGGCAATTGCCGCTACCTTTTCAATATCAATCAGGCTTGCATTGGGATTGCCGATCGTCTCTATAAAAATTGCTTTTGTATTTTCCTGGATTGCCTCTTCAAAGCTGCCTTCTACATCCGGATCTACAAAGGTTGCTGTAATTCCGTATTCCGGAAGAGTATGCTCCAGAAGGTTATAAGTTCCACCGTATATTGTCTTGGCTGCTACGATGTGATCGCCTGCATGTGCCAGATTCTGAAATGTATATGTAATAGCTGCTGCTCCGGAAGCCACTGCCAGCGCTGCCACGCCTCCTTCCAGCGCTGCGATACGCTGTTCGAAAATATCCTGTGTGGTGTTGGTAAGCCTTCCGTAGATATTTCCCGCATCCGTAAGGTTAAAACGTGCAGCGGCATGTGCGCAGTTTTTGAAAACATAAGAAGATGTCTGATAGATCGGTACTGCTCTGGCATCTGTTACCGGGTCCGGATTTTCCTGCCCTACGTGTAATTGAAGTGTCTCAAATTTTAATTCTCTTTTTTCACTCATAATATTTCTCCTCACTTTTCACTATATTCTCATTGTCTAACGAGTTATTCTTCTGGTGTATCATTGCCAGCCGCTTATGTGCTGCAGTCCGTGGTTGTTACCACAAATTTATTTTCATACCGTGCTATTATAGCACTTAGTATTCCAATTAATATTATTGATTAAGTAGGAATTATTTTTGAAAGAATATTTTACAGTATATATGGATTAGATATAGTACATATATTCTTCTTCCCCGTTTAATTTCTGATATTCTTCTACTAAATCAGCCAGCGTCGTACTTTCCAGGTAGTGGTTTACCTGCTGGTTAATCTTTTCCCATACCAGCTCGTTAATCGCCATCTGCACTTTATCCTGCTGTTCTTCCGGCGCCACTTCATCTATAATACTGAACTTCCCTTCCAGCGCTGTTAAGATATCTGATACCTGCATCACTTCCGGCTTCACCGCAAGCATATATCCGCCCTGTGGCCCTTTGATGCTTTTCACCAATCCGGCTTTTCTCAGGGTTGCAAAGACCTGTTCCAGATAATTGACCGATATTTTCTGCCTGTTGGCTACACTTGCCAGGGATACCGCTTCACTTGTAGAGTGAGATGCCAAATCTACCAGTGCCCGCAGGCCATATCTTCCTTTTGTTGAGATTTTCATTTCATCACCTTTTCTTGTTTATTTCCTACCAAACCGATATATTAAATAATATATTTATGTTATACAGGATAATATTGTAAATGTCAATACCTAATTTCAAAAAAACAGAAAAAAATAAAAAAAATAGAACTGCTTATAATCCACAGCTCTATTTTGATTGACTTATTTTAAATGGGAAAGCATCCTCTGATCATTCAGCAGGATAAAATATCTGTCTGATAACTGGCTTTAACTGGCTTTTTTCAGCAGATCTTCCAGTCTGGTCTCTTTTGCCGCATCCTTAATCAGCTCCCACATTTGGTTCCAGACACGCCTTGTAGGACATTTTTCGCAATCGATTCCACAATCGGTAGATTTAATCAGGCATTCTACCGGTGCCAGGTTTCCTTCTACGGCTGTCAGGATATCATAAACCATAATTTCACCTGCCGGTTTCGCCAGGCAGTAACCGCCTCTAGCACCCCTGGTGCTGCTCACCAGATTCGCTTTTTTCAGCATACTGATGATACGTTCCAGATATTTTTCCGAAAGATTTCTTCTTCCTGCAATATTCTTAATACTCTCCAAATGCTCCGCATCGGAATGCATCGCCAGATCCACTGCTATTTCTAAAGCATATATGCCTTTGGTAGATATCTTCATCGGCGGCCCCTGCCCTTAACCAGTGCCACAACAAGCACAATAACTACAATCGGAATAAAAAATCTGGAGAGAATGGCAATCGCTGATCCCAAAATGCTGAGTATCACTACAAGTATGACTACGACTCCCGTAACCAACAGCCACTTTGGTACTCCTGTCTGAAGATTAAAAGAGCGGAAGCTGCCTTCCGGACGCCTGTTATCATTCTCATCCGGCTGATAAGAAGAACCCTGCCCCTGATTCTGAGAACCTGCTCCATTTGCTTTATTGCTGGTTTCAATAATCGTTCTTGCAATCAAAAACGGACTTCCGATCTCATTTAAAATCTGGGATTCTGATTTTCCATTTTCCATTGCATCTCTGATATATTCATCATAATACCGGATGTTCTCTTCCACTTCCCGTGAACTGATCTCTCCCGATAATTGTGAACGCAAAGTATTCAAAAACTCTTGTCTATTCATCTTCGAATGTAAATCCTTTCTGCAGGCAGAAACTGCCTCAAAACAAAATTAGTAGTATTCCCACACCTGACAGCATTACCTGTCGTAATTGCTGACATTATAGCATAGGTTTCTAGTGTTTTACAAGGCATTCTCTGCAAAAGTTATCAGAACAGACTGTTTTTTCAATTTTTCAATCTTCAAATAATTCTGTGCTGTAATAACGTTCTCCCGTATCCGGAAGAATGGTAACAACTCTTTTTCCCGGGCCCAGCTTTTTGGCAAGGCGCATGGCTGCTGCCACATTGGACCCGCTTGAAATGCCGCATAGCAGACCTTCTTCTCTGGCAAGCCGTTTGGATACATCCAGTGCTTCTTCATCCGTCACAATGCAGATATCCTCATAGATATCCATATTCAGATTCTCCGGAATCAGCCCGTCACCAATCCCCATCTGCAAATGTGTTCCGATACTTCCGCCTGATAAAATAGCGGCGTGTTCCGGCTCCACAGCCCAGATTACGATATCCGGATTCTGCCGTTTTAATACCTCGCCAATGCCGGAAAGTGTACCGCCTGTACCGACTCCGGAACAGAAACCATCAATAGGTCCTTCTACTTGTTCTAGTATTTCCACCCCTGTATGGTATTTATGCACCAATGGGTTATCGGGATTGACAAATTGCTGGGGAATATAGGCATTGGGATCTTCTGCCCCAATACGAAGCGCCGTCTGAAGACACTCCTCGATACAGGCTCCGATATCTCCCTCATCATGTACCAGTATCACTTCCGCCCCATACTGGGTCACCAGTTTTCTGCGCTCTTCACTCACAGAATCAGGCATTACTATCTTTACCTTATATCCCTTTACAGCTCCAACCAGCGCCAGTCCAATTCCCTGATTCCCACTGGTAGGTTCCACAATTACGGAATCCTTATGAAGCTTTCCTTTTTTCTCTGCCTCAGCAATCATGTTGTACGCGGTCCTTGTCTTCACGGATCCTCCCACATTTACCCCTTCGTATTTCACCAGAATCTCAGCGCTGTCCGGCTGGGACAGTTTGTTTAGACGAACCATGGGTGTATGTCCGATTGCCTCCAATACATTATTATAGATCATTTTCTGCGGCTTCCTTTCTATCTAAAGAATTTTGAGCTTATTCAACCGGCATAATGTTCGATACTTTAATATATGCCCATTAATATTATGATAATCTGCAAAGTCCTCTTTTAGACCTGATATTTTCTAATAGGAAGTATAGCATAGACCAATTGGATTAGCAATACACTCCGATCTCCCATCCGACATTTTTCCGACTGTTTTCCCCGCCCATCTCATTCATTCCCATAAACCATCACCCACTTATTCCTCTCCCGAAAAAAGATCAGCTTCACATTTTTCAAAATGCCCTCTGCTTCCATTTCACACTGATACTCCATGGAAGAAACTCCCGCAAAATTTTTCTGTTCCGAGCACAATACACGAATGCTGCCAATCGTATGTATTTCTCCTTCTTCATCCTGGTATTTCACTAACCTGGGTATGCTGATCCCCGTTCTGGTAAACCAGCAGTAACAGGCTATTTCTATCTGCTTTCCCCGAATTCTCCCCGCATCCGGAGAATCCATATTTATCCCTGTACCAAAAGCCATGATTATTCCTCCTGTCATTATTTTTCGAACATTTGTTCTGTTTTTTGTTATTATAGCAGAAACTGCCCTTAATTTAAAGTAGTAATAAAAGGAAAATATAAACAGCTGCACCAACGAAATATTCTCATAATCCTGGCAATGTTATTTATTCTTAACACCGATTTTTCATATAATAATCACATTTTCGGTATATAATAAACAATCAAAGCATATCTGAAAAACGCCTGCAGCACATCTTCATTGGTTGTTCACAACTGTACTACGGGCATTATTTTTCAGACAAGCCAAAAAGGAGGTATGTAACTTGGAACTTTTATTCCAGAATGAAACATCCTATGATGATGAATTCGAAAAATTATATTTGGATACCCTGTTGGAGAATTATACTCCTGCTTATAAGGCGGTCAAACGTTACCAGCTCTGGGGGATTGGTTTCCTGCTGGTGAGTGTTCTGGCTTTAAGCCTGGCACCTCGTTTGCGGAGCTGGAGCCTGGGTGCAGCAGGAATGGTGGCATTGGTTCTTGGGATTATCTTCATTTATTATGCCGGAGACTTTTTTAAGAGATCCTTTGTAAGGAATCTTCACAAATCCAAACAGGATTGTCTTAAAGGCAAAAAGATGACCTTTCAGATTACCCCAAATGCCCTCACCCAGATCGCTCCGGAAGAAACGACGGTGGTTGACTGGTCGGGCATTAAAAGCTGGACCTTAATCCATAATTATTATTTTCTGGAACACGGCGGCAGGTATCTGGCTCTGGGGAAGAATAATTTTACAATCGGCACCGCGGAACATTTTCAAATCTTCCTGGACAATAAATTCAAAAAAAATCAGCCGGATCTGAGAAATTGTTCTTTTTCCCAGTAAAATGAGATCGCTGCAGAATCATGTTCAAACCAGAGAGCTTTTACATCTGGTATGATATCTGATTCTGCAGCGATCCCATTTTTATTTACTGAAATCTGCAAATGAAAGGCATTAGCGCCTGTTTAAAACTGATTTTCAAATTCTTGTTCCGGTATAGGTCTGCTGATGAGATATCCCTGGATATAGTCACATCCGAATTTACGCAGCAGCTGCAATTGTTCTTCTGTTTCCACACCTTCCGCCACAACCTTCATATTCAATGCCTTCGCCATAGAGATAATACTGGATATTATGGTCTGATGTCTGGGTTCCTTGAGATTTTCATTGCGGAAAAACATCATATCCAGCTTTAAGATGTCCACCGTAATATCTTTTAACAGGTTCAGGGAAGAATATCCCGAACCAAAATCATCCATGGAGAAGAAAAATCCGCTTACCCGCATGGTACGCATAACCATTTCCAGCAATTCTGCATTCTCTACCAGCACAGATTCCGTACACTCCAGTTCCAGCAGGCCATTAGGTATATTATACTTTTCCTTAAGCCGAATATAATGTTTGGAAAAATCCCGTTGAAATACACTGATCCTGGAGACATTCACCGATATTTTGATGGGTTCCCGGCCTTCATCCAGCCACTTTCGTAAGAAACGGCATGCCTCTTCGAACATATAACTGTCCAGATCAATGATAAACCCGTTCTTTTCGAATAACGGGATAAACCTGTTAGGCGGAACCACGCCATAGCCCGGACGTATCCATCTTGCCAGAGTCTCTGCCCCGGTTATCCGTATTCCATCCTGTATCTCAGCAATCGGCTGAAAATAAGCACAGAACTCCCGGTTCTCCAATGCTTTGTACATAGCTGATTCCATTTCTTTTTCCGACAGTATCTGCCGGCGCATGTCTTCTGTATAGACGGCATATCTGCTGCCTTCCAATACCTTCACACTTTTTTGTGCAAGGTTGGCACAATCTATCATGTCCTCGATCCCAATGCTTTTTCCGTATTTTTCGATCAGATAAATACCTGCCACCATTTCAAGACGCAGCTTTTTCCCTGCCAGTCCTTTGAATTTAGCCAGAATACCTGCATTTTTCTGGAACCTCTTTTCCAGTTCTTCGATGCTGTCATACCAGAGTAGGGAAACAAAATGATCTGCGGACACTCTGGCAAATATTTCTCCCTCACGCTGGTCACGGCTGCTGATTTTTGCCCAGTATTGCAGAACCCGGTCCCCGAAATCGTAGCCGTAGACATTGTTCACCAATTTAAAATTGCGAAGATCACAATACCACAGTGCATATTTCTTTTCAGTTCTGTTCTCCAGGATCTGCCTTGCCTCTATTTTGAATCTGCTGAAATTAGAACATCCCGTTAAGTCATCATATTCTGCCCGGTATTCCAGCTCTCTCCGGTTTCTGGTGGCTTCATCCACATCGGTTATGGTAAACAGGGACCGGTTGATGGAACCATCTTCCGCCCTTAATACCGTCAGAACAATATGACACCACATATACTGCCCGTCTGTTTTTTTCAAACGAACCGTTGCTCCTGCATTCATGGCTCCGTCCATCACTTTTTGAGAAATCATCCTCGCCTGCTGCCAGTCATTGGGATGAATATCATCCGGTGTGATAAAGCGCTGGTTGCCGAAACTTCCTACATTTTTAATAAATGTAAACTGCTTTGCCGGAGGCGATGCGTAGTAGCTGTCATTCTCCCTGTCATATTCCAGTAATATCGTCCCCGATAATTCCATGATTCTGCGATAGCATTCATCTTCAATCTGTCTGCGCAGCTGTATCTGGAGTGTCCGGTTTTCTTCCTCACGGACTTTTCTGGCATGAATGTCCTGAATCAGACAGAGATACACCTCCTCCTCATTGCCACTGTCCATCTGAACCAGAGAAAATCCTTCCCATTTATAGCTTTCTCCATTCATACCAATCCTGAATTCACCATAAACAACAGCATTGCCTTCCTGTATTGCTTTTCTCACCAGCTCCCAGTTGGTAAACTGTTTAAAGCGCACCTCGTCTTCGGGACAGATCCGGCTCTTAGCTATGGCATCCAATTCTTCTGCCAGATTACCAATCTCCCATTTCTGCATCCCTGCTTCGCTCTCATCCAGCATCCGCCTGTAATAATTTTTCGTTACATTCATCACGGCAATATCGCTGTATATTTGGTGAACCGACTTTATATAACGGTTAATCAGATCTCTTTCTTCCAATTGTTTCAGCAGGCTGAACTCAGTCCGATATTCTTTATTGTCCGTACTTTTAGACTGCTGATCCGTAATTTCCATATCTGCCCCGGGTTCCGTTGTTTCCTTATACCTGCTCCGGTCCCTTTTTTTCTGCTCCATTCCCTGCTGATAGAATACAAACTGATTACGCCCCATCTCCTTGGCAGTATAAAGCGCAGCATCGGCGCGCATATAAAGCTCATCAAAACTGGTTCCATCCTTTGGATAAACGGCCACGCCCATACTGCCGGATACACAGATACCCCCTTCATAATGTCTTGACAGATGGGTGATAATACTTCCCAGCTTCTGTTCCAGCAGGGTATTCAAAGGGATATCCCTTAAACACATTACGAACTCATCTCCGCCCAGACGCCCCACAATATCATTGACACGGACGGAAGTTTTTAATATATTGGAGATTTCCCTTAAAACCTGGTCTCCAAACTGATGGCCCATCTGATCGTTCAGGGATTTGAAGAAATCGATATCCACCATAATAAAGATGTGCCTGCTGGATAACGGGCTGTGTTCCAAAAGAATGGACACTTCTTCGATTACCGTTCCCCGGTTCAGCAGTCCCGTCAGGGGATCGATCTGGGAACGGTTTTCCAGCTCCAGGCTTCTTCTCTTTTCTTTGTCAATATTTCGTATCAGAATCATCGCCCGGACTTCGTCCTGATCGGCATCCGGAAGCAGGAAGATACAGATCTCAGTCCATAGAGGATTTCCCTGGGAATCCAAAACTCTGCATTCCATCTTCAGGCTGCAATCTTTTTTATAATACTTATCCAGCAGCCTGGTTCTGGTAAAAAAGTGTTCAAACGCCTGCCTGTCATCTCCATATACCCACTGTCCCGCAGCAAAAGCTGTCAGTTCATCATAGGTATCTGCGCTTTGCAGAAGTGCGTCTGCCATGGGACCGCCCATTTGCTCCACCGTATTCTGATTCAGGTTGCATTCAAAGGACACAATCTCTGCCGCAAGCTGGTTCTCGTTATACTTCTGCCATTTTTCATAAGCAGCTTCTTTTTCCCGTTGAACGGTATAGTCTTCATATATGATAATTCCCCTCTGGGTCTCTCCGTCCGGACCATACGTAAGACGGTACTTCATTCGGTACCAGTTCAGGCTGCCTTTTTTGTTTTTTAAGCGGACTACGATCTCCCCCATGGGGATTCCCTCAGACATGGATTGGAAAAAACGGAATACTTCCTCTTTACTTTCTTCAATTACAACCTCGGTATCCAGAAGTCCATCGGGCATATCTGGAATAACTCCCGGAAGGGCAAAGTTTTGCAATCCCTTTTTATCTATATAAAGTGTCCGGTTTTTGATATCATAAATGTCCATCACCTTTCCTGTCATAGCAAAAGCGATGCGGCTTTCTTCTTCTTTTAATACCAGCGATGCTTCTTCATTCTTTTGGTCCGTGATATCCGCAATGGCACAGGTAAGTGTCCCGCCATCACCGGGATCATAGGAAGACTGTACTCTCATCCACATGATTTTACCGGTTTTGTGGACATAGCGGTATTCACATTCAAACGTATATGTATTCTGAGCGATCTTTTTTTCAAGCATACGGATAAATCTTTGAAAATCCCCGGTATAAATAATCTGCTTAACCCCGGTAATCTCTCTTGATCCTTCTTTTCCTGTATACCCGAACATTTTATAATAGCTGTCATTTGCCCATATTATAGTAAAAACCTTATCACATTTCACCCTGCACACGCCGCAGGGAATCTTGTTCCTGTCATTCTTGCTATTCTCTGTCTCCATTGTCCCTCCATTTACGGACGCTTCCTGTCGATTACGTTAATTTGGAATGTTTTTATTATACCTTGAATTCCGGTAAAATACAATTATATAGCGTGCAGAAAAGATATAATTTTCTGCACGCTCTCTCTTCTTTATCATATAATATACAGATACCATAATATAGAAAAGATGTGATACTCTTGGCAATTCGTATCTTTGTAGACCAGGGACACAATCCCAGCGGCTTTAATGCAGGAGCAGAAGGAAACGGTCTTCGGGAGCAGGATATTACCTATGCAGTAGGGGCATATCTGGCTGATCTCCTCGCCGCCGACCCCCGCTTTGAGGTTCGTACTTCCCGTAACTCCCCCACTGAAGTTCTGGGTACCAGTAATGCCACCAGTCTTCGTGAACGTGTAAATATGGCAAACAGCTGGCCTGCTGACTATTTTATCAGCATCCATGTGAACTCTAATACCAATCCTGCCATAAACGGCTCCGAAGTCTACGTATACCGCCCGGACTCCGTACCTTATTATCTGGCTCAGAATATACTGGATGAAATTGTGCGCCGGGTAGGGACAAAGGATAATGGCGTCCGGATTAATCCCGGTCTGTACGTACTGCGCCGCACAAATATGCCGGCGGTTCTGGTAGAGCTGGCTTATATCAGCAACACCAGTGATGCACAGCATTTAAGGGATGACCAGTATCAGTTTGCATATGGCATTTACGTGGGACTTTTGAACTATCTGGGACTTCCCCAGTTGTAATTGAAGTTACTTTTTCAGCTGATTTTCGTAATATCCGTTCCCTCCCGCTCTTTTTAAACAATTTCTGATCAATTTCAACATTTTTTTCTTTCTTGTCATGTTTTTGTATGATATAGTATAAAGAGTTAAAAATAATCATAAAACAGGGAGGGAATTTTCTTGAACGAAAGAAAGATCATTCAAGTTGAGGACAAGGTACCATTTAAACTGCTTGCTCCTCTGAGTATTCAACACATGTTTGCCATGTTTGGCGCATCTGTACTTGTTCCATTTATCTTTGGAATCAGTCCCGCAATCGTATTGCTTACCAACGGTATCGGTACGCTGCTATTTATCCTGATCACAAAAGGGAAAGCACCCGCATATCTGGGTTCCAGCTTTGCCTTTCTTGCACCTGCTGGCATTGTAATTGCCAAATGGGGGTATTCATACGCCCTGGGCGGTTTCGTAATCGTAGGACTGTGCGGATGTATCCTGTCATTTATCATTTACAAATTTGGGACAAAGTGGATTGACATTGTTCTGCCCCCGGCTGCCATGGGTCCCGTTGTCGCACTGATTGGTCTGGAGCTTGCCGGAACAGCTGCTTCCAATGCCGGAATTTTATCATCCACATCTTATACCCTGGATCAGGCATCCGGATTGTATGAGCAGACGGTTACTCCGGTAGCAATGAATAACCTCATAGTCTTTTTAATTACCTTAGGCGTTGCCGTTTTCGGAAATGTTCTGTTTAAAAAGTTCCTTGCCGTTATTCCAATCCTCATCGCCATTATTGCCGGTTATGTTTCCGCCGTCATTTTCAATGTCATTGATTTTGGCACCATCCAGAAAGCACTGGCAACACCTTTTATTTCCCTTCCGAATTTCCAGCTTCCACACTTTAATGGGGAAGCGATTCTGATACTGCTTCCGGTTATCCTGGTAATTGCTTCTGAGCATATCGGGCATCAGGTTGTAACCGGTAAAATTATCGGACGTGATCTGTTAAAAGATCCGGGGCTGCACCGTTCTTTATTTGCAGATAACTTTTCCACCATGTTATCCGGTCTGGTCGGTTCTGTACCTACCACAACTTACGGAGAAAACATTGGTGTTATGGCTATGACAAAAGTATACTCCGTCCGTGTTATCGGCGGTGCTGCCGTACTCTCCATCCTGTGTTCTTTCATCGGACCGATGTCGGCATTAATCAACACCATTCCAGGTCCTGTCATCGGCGGTATCTCATTCCTCCTTTATGGAATGATCGGAACTTCAGGAATCCGTATTATGGTAGATGCAGGTGTGGATTATGGCAAAAGCCGCAACCTGACACTGACTTCCGTAGTTTTTGTCACCGGACTCTCAGGTGCTGCACTTACTCTTGGCAACGTAGAGTTAAAAGGTATGGTACTGGCATGTATCGTTGGTATGCTTTTGTCCCTTTTATTCTATATCTTTGACCGGCTGAAACTGACCAACGACAGAGACGAAGCGTAGGACAAGTTCACCCTAATATCCGAAATCCAAAAATCTCTTTTCCAACAGGTATGATCCCGCGGGAAAAGAGATTTTTGTCTATCTGACAGACTGCCCCTATTAACCATAACAGAGAGGTATTTTTATGAAATTTAAACTGACTGCCCTGGAAAAGAAATGGGTCTTATACGATGTGGGCAACTCCGCATTTATTCTGCTGGTATCAACAATCATCCCGATTTATTTTAATTATCTCGCAGAAAATGCTGATATATCCGCCGTGAATTATCTTGCTTACTGGGGTTATGCCGCATCTGTCGCCACTATTTTAGTGGCACTCATCGGACCCATTGCCGGAACGATTTCTGACACGAAAAATTATAAGAAGAAATTCTTCCTTCTTTCCATTGGAATCGGCATCGCAGGATGTATCATTCTCGGCTTCATCCACTCCTGGATCTGGTTTCTGGGAATTTTCATTCTCACAAAAGTCGGTTATTCTTCTGCAAATATTTTTTATGACTCTATGCTTACCGATATCACGGTGCCGGAGCGAATGGATAAGGTTTCTTCCCACGGTTATGCCTGGGGCTATATCGGAAGCTGCATCCCGTTTGTTGCAAGCCTAGGACTGGTATTGGGGGCAGACAAGCTGGGACTCACCATGACACAGGCAATGGCGATGGCTTTTTGTATTGTTGCAGCCTGGTGGCTGGCTTCCTCTCTGCCTCTGATGAAACATTACAGGCAGACTTATTATGTAGAGAAGACCGGTAATGCCGCCCTGGAAAGTTTTGGACGGCTGTATCAAACCTTAAAAGACATGAGACGCCAAAAACATATCTTTATGTTCCTCCTGGCATTTTTCTTTTATATCGACGGTGTCTACACCATCATTGATATGGCTACGGCGTATGGCACCTCTCTGGGGCTTAATACCACCGGACTGCTGCTGGCGCTTTTACTGACGCAGATTGTTGCCTTTCCCTGTGTTCTGATCTTCGCAAGGATTGCACAGAAGCAGGATACCACACGCCTCATTACCATCTGTATTGTAGCATATCTGGGCATCACCCTGTTCGCCATGCAGCTGGATTCCCAGTTAGAATTCTGGATTTTAGCCGTATGTGTTGGAATGTTTCAGGGAACGGTGCAGGCACTGTCCCGCTCTTTCTTTGCCAAAATTATTCCGCCTGATAAATCCGGTGAATACTTTGGCATTCTGGACATCTGCGGAAAAGGAGCTTCTTTTCTTGGCACCATCCTGGTGAGCTTCATCAGCCAGCTTACCGGGAAAGTTAATCTGGGTGTGGGTGCCCTGGCAATTATGTTCATCCTTGGATTGATCTTTTTCAGACGGGCAGCGAAGCTCACAAAAGAGCTCTAGAGCGTGTTTGAAAATTCATTCCTGTCATCTGCACGCCCCACTTTGCGGCATATTTGCCCCGAATTCAGGTTACATAGCCCGCTATGCGCCCTTCATCCGGGACAAATCTCCCACAAACTGGGACGCACAGTTGCCAGAAAGCAATTTTAAAACACGCTCTAGAGAGTATTCAGTTGTTTTTGTACTTTCTCCCAATTCCACCTTCCATGTGATCTATGGGAGTCTGTACAAATACAGCACGTTTCAAAGCATCTAATCCATATCTTTTTCGAATGCGGTCTACCGCCGCATCCAGCTTTTCCAGCTTCTCAAAATCAATGGAATCAAACAGCTGCAGCTGGCGTATGTAATCCTGTTCCTGTATCCTTCCAGTGTGAATTCCCAAATGCCGTATCGGCACCCCATCCCATAATTCGTCAAACAGCCTGGCAGCTGCCTGGTAAATCTCCAGCGTAATATCGGTTGCTTCCGGCAGAATACACTGGTGGGATTCGTAATGCAGTTCAAAATTTTTAATCCCCACTGCCACTACTTCTGCTTTTACACCGTCATTGCGCAGTCTTGCCGACACGGTTTCCGCCAGTGCCAGCAACACCATCTTTGCTGTTCTACCATCCACCACATCAAAAGGTATGGTTGTGGAATTTCCGTAGCCTTTATTCGGGGGCTGCACCGGTTCTACAACCGACACGTCTATCCCATTTGCAAATGCCCAGATCACCTCGCCATGCTTTTTTAAATGGTCTCTTAGAATCTGCAGATCCGTCTGTGCCAGTTCCCCAATTGTACGTATCCCCAGCTTGCTTAACTTTCTCGTAGTTGCCCTGCCCACAAAGAATAAATCGGACACAGGCAGAGGCCACATTTTTAAGGCGATCTCTTCCGGAAAAAGGGTATGTACCATATCCGGCTTTTTAAAATCAGACGCCATCTTCGCCAAAACCTTGTTCCTGGAAATTCCCACATTTACCGTAAATCCCAGTTCCCGATATACCCGATCCTTTAAGGAACAGGCTGCTTCTTCGGGATCATTCCAGAATCCCTGAGTACCTGTCATATCCAAAAAAGCCTCATCAATGCTGTATTGCTCCACAACCGGGGTAAAATCCCTTAAAATATTCATCAGTGCAGCTGACGCTTTTTCGTACAAATCAAAATCAGGAGGAACCAGTACCAGATCCGGGCATTTCACCAGGGCTTCTGCTATGGTTTCTCCTGTTTGTATGCGGTATTTCTTTGCCGGAATGGATTTCGCCAGAATAATTCCCCTGCGCATGGCGGCATCCCCGCCCACTGCCGACGGGATTGTCCTCAGATCCTGTGCCGCTCCCAAATGCGCTAAACGGTATACTGCTTCCCAGCTTAAATATGCACTGTTCACATCTACATGAAATATCAGTTTATCAAACATATGTTCGCCTCCTGTTTTTATCTTATAAGAATAGAAACAGTAAGTAAACAGGTAATTCATGGAAAATCTATCCAAAATCCAAGGTCTGCTGCACGTACTCCGAACTTCCTTTTAAACGCGCCGGAACCTGATGCAGGATTTCCTTTGCCCGGAAATCATCGAAGATCCAGTCTCCGATCTCTTCTCTTTCCAGAATCAGAGGCATCCGGTTGTGTACGGACATCATTGTCTCATTGGCATCGGTAGTCAGGATCACAAAGCGTTCCTGCCCGTCATACAGATTATAGAATCCTGCAAGGAACAAAATTTTTCCATCCTCCCGATGAAAGGTATATTTATTCTTATGTGCATCCCATTCATAAAAATGCCTGGCTGGAACCACACATCTTCTGACCAGAATACTATCCCGAAACATCCGCTTTTCCAAAGCCGTCTCCGCCCTGGCATTAAAGATGACACCCTTTTTATCAAACCCGGGAAATCCCCAGCCAAAAAGTTCTTCCGCAAACTCGGCTTCCTTTCCAACAATCACAGGCGCCCTGGATGTGGGGAAGATATCCCCGGTTCCAGATTCCCTACAGAGATTCTCCTCAACATGTCGGACTATTTTTTCTATTTCCCTTATTGTATCATCGTCCACATAATATCTTCCGCACATCTGGAAGCCTCACCTTCTATATTTTCTTAACCCGGACCTTTTCAACCCGCCTTTCCTTCATCTGAAGTACGGTTATTTCCAGATTTTTATAGGAAAAACGGTCTCCTTCTTTTGGAATACGATCCAGTTCCTCCATTACCCAGCCGCTGACTGACACCACTTCAAATTCCTGTTCCATATCCAGTTCTTCAAACAGTTTTTCCACATTCATACAGCCGATTACCGTATATTCATCCTCCCCGGTCTGTTCCATTTCATGAACAACTTTGTCGTGTTCATCCCATATTTCACCAACCAGCTCTTCTAAAATATCTTCCAGCGTTACAATTCCAACCGTTCCGCCAAATTCATCAATTACAACTGCAATGTGGGATTTCGCTGCCTGCAGTTCCTTGAGCAGAATACCGATTTTCTTACTCTTAGTGGTATATAGCGCCGGTCGGATAATGGTAGACAGTTCCTCTTTCGTATTGTAAATATGATTGTGGAAATCCTTCTGATAAACAATTCCCTCAATGTGGTCAATGTCTTCATCATAAACCGGAAGCCTGGAATATCCTGTTCTTGCAAAAACCTCTGCAATCTCATCCTTATCTGCATCCAGTGAGATGCCAACCACATCCACTCTGGGCGTGAAGATATCAATTGCTTCTATTTCTGTAAATTCAATGGCGCTTCGTATAAGTGTGCTTTCCTGTTCGTCGATGCCGCCTTCCTGCTCTGCTTCGTCCACAATCGTCAACAGTTCTTCCTCTGTAATGGTTCTGTCCTCTGAATTCTTAAACAGCCTTGACAGCAGTTTCTTCCACTGGCGGAAGAGAAAATTAAACGGCGTCAGAATCCAGACAAAACAATTTAATATGGTAACGGAAAACATAGCGAACTTTTCCGGCGACTCTTTTGCAATACTCTTCGGGGAAACTTCACCAAAGATTAAAACCACAATCGTGGTAACAATCGTAGATATACTGGCACCCAGATCTTCCCCCAGTAATTTCACAAAAAGCACCGTGGCAAGTGAAGCCGATGCTATATTTACAATATTATTTCCAATTAAAATTGTAGATAACAGACGGTCATAATCCTGTGACAGCTTCAACACCAGCGCTGCCTTTTTGTTCCCTTTTTCCGCCATATTTTTAATCCGAATGCGGTTCAGGCTGGAAAACGCCGTTTCCGTAGCTGAAAAATACGCAGACATCATGATACAAACTACAATAATTATAAGTGACACACTGTTACTATCCATTTAAAAATATCCTCCTTCAGATATGTTCCTTGTTCCTGGTCCTGTTTGTAAATTGCTTTCTCACCAAACAGAACACTACTCTAATTGAACAATTTGATATCCGATGGTACAATGATCATCATTTCCTGAATCCTCCATAAATATCCCATCCTTTCCGCCATAATCTTATAAAAATACACAAAAAGACATAGCCTGTACTTTATAAATACAGGTTATGTCTCAATTTATCTTCATTATATTTATTTGTAAACCGATTAAAATAATAAAATAAAGGTCGGTCAGCGTCGCTATCGGCGTCGTCCATCGTTTTTCCCTCTCCTGAAATCTTCTGAAAATGTTGTTGTGATTGAAATGTTGTTGTAATTTATATATTTATTTTTATATGCTATAATGCTTACATGCCGTAATTATTAAATATATTATATGCGAATCCAGTGAAAAAATCAATAGGGTAACGCACTCCGAATCGTAATTAAAATCGTGTTATCCAGCCACTCATTTTTAAAATACCATAATATTTACCGACAGAATCTGCCATACTAATATTTACAACTTGTCTGTATTTATTGTATTTATCAAAAAAGGAGGTCCTTTCATATGAACCAAACAAAATCAGAAATCTATTTCGCAGGAGGGTGTTTCTGGGGCACCGAAAAATATTTCAGCTGTATTCCCGGAGTATTATCAACGGATACCGGATATGCAAACGGAAATGTAGAGCATCCCACTTACCAGGACGTATGCCACAGCGACACCGGATTCGCGGAAGCAGTACATGTTGTCTACAATCCGTCCCTTACGCCTCTTTCCTTTTTACTGGAGCTGTTTTATAAAACCATTGATCCCACAAGTGTCAACCGCCAGGGCAATGATTTCGGGACCCAGTACCGCACCGGAATCTACTACACCAGCGACGATGACCGCATAATCATTGAACAATCTCTGGCTGATCTGGCATCACAATACCGCAAGCCTCTGGCCGTGGAATGCAAGCCCCTTTTAAACTATTACCGGGCTGAAGAGTATCACCAGAAATATCTGGACAACCATCCCGGAGGATACTGTCATATTAATCCTGCACTGTTTCAAATGGCTGCCACAGCAAAATCAGACCGGCAGTCGGAAGAGAACAAGCGCTATAAAAAGCCGGAGCCAGCTGTTCTGAAAGAAAAGCTGACACCCCGGCAATATGAAGTCACGCAGCATAATGCCACGGAACCTCCCTTTCAAAATGAATACTGGGATCACTTTGAGCCCGGTATCTATGTAGATATCATCACCGGAGAACCGCTGTTTCTTTCTGCGGATAAATTCGAATCCGGCTGTGGCTGGCCCAGCTTTTCCAAGCCGCTTAAGGGTTATAGCCTTGATGAAATAAAAGATACTTCCCACGGTATGTTCCGTACCGAGGTTAGAAGCAAGTCATCCGATTCCCATCTGGGACATGTATTTCCTGACGGTCCCCAAGAAAAAGGCGGGCTCCGCTATTGTATCAACAGCGCCTCCCTGAAGTTTATTCCCCGCTCCCAGATGGAGCAAATGGGATATGGGGATTATCTGGAATTACTGGAACCATAGGGAAATGATCATTGACCTTGCCACTCTCTGCATTTGTCCAGTCTTACGGAAGGGTCAAATCCTTCCTCTTTTCCCATGTTGGATAACATATCACATGGGAAATCCGGACAGACGCCGCAGTGGTCATATTTATTTTTCTCACAGCAGCTCTTTACCCCGCAGGTTCCGCCCCAGAAAGGCCCTTCCATATTCAAACACCCCCTGCATCCCACTTTATCCTTTCTTTCACAGGAATTACAGCAGACACCACATCTTGATTCATGCATTTTAGATTACCTCCTTTGTACTTACAATACTATGCTTATTTGATCATTCATTCCTGTCATCTGCACGCCCCAGATACTCACTCATGAATTTTAAAATCCAATCTTCCATGGAAGATGCCATCAGATACTGTTGTTCCAATATTGTTTGACCTGTCATTGGAATATGGGTTCTCTTATTGGTATTTTCTCCTATTACCGTTTTCAGGTCTGAGATTCCTTCCCGGATATGCTCCAGTAATTCTTCTCTTTTCGCAGATTCCAGAAAATCCAGGTTCATAATAACAGCATTAAAATCCAGAAAAATACTTACCGACTGCATTGCCGTTTTTTCCATCAGTTTTTCAAAATACACGTCACCTTCAGGCGTAATCTCATATACAGATTTCTCCGGCATCTTACCATCCTTCGTTACCTTTCCTTTGATATAGCCTTTTTCCTCCATCTGAACTACTTTCTTGTATATGGATGGTGTGCTGATTTTTACCCATCTGGAAATATTCCGGTATTCCACATTTTTCTGCAGATCATAAGCGCTCTGCGGGGTCTGTTTTATCATTCCTAATACGATCAGGTCTATTGCTGCCATTTTCCCTTCCTCTACTTTCTGCTATATTTTATACTACTATACTTTATATCATCTGTCAATACAAAACTCCTGCTCCGCAGATCATATGCTGCGGACGCTGTCTCCGATGATCAGCTCTGTATTTACGTAGATCTTTACGGATTCTTCCACATCCCCTTCGATGCGTTCCAGAAGCCTGCCAATGGATACATAAGCCTTTCTGTCATGCAATGCACAGATGCAGGTGGGCTGATAATCCATCAGAGCAGTATCTGGAATGGTATCAAACCCCACAACTGAAATATCATCCGGTATTTTATATCCGTTATTCTCCAGGGCTTTGCTGATTCCAATAGTAACCTCATAATTTTCGGCAAAGATCGCCGTTGGGATATGCTTTTTATCTTCAATATAACGCTGCATCCCTTCAAATGCTTCCTGGGTTCCGCCACCGATATCCACAATTCTTTCATTTCTCCTGCTCTGCAGTCCCTTTTTCTCCATAAACCGGTTAAAAGCTTCCCGGCGCTCATACATATTGTAAAAATTATTTGTATTGCGAAAATAAAGGATATCACGATGCCCGTTCTCATAGAGATAGTCCAGACCCATGAAAACCCCCTGATGATTGTTCAGCATAATATTGTCCGTATGGAGATCATTAAAATCCTGGTCACATACAACAAAGGGCTTTTTAAAATTTCGGAAGCAGGCATAATCTTCCTCTTCCATATAAGCCGCATTTACATATACTCCTGCCACATTGTCACGGATACATTCTTCCAGAAAACTGCCCATATCATCCTTACCCCGGATCACTGTTACCAGATCCATTTTATAGCCGCATTCCCGCGCCCTCCTGGACGCCTGTTCAAATGTTATGTAAGTTCTGGTATTCTCCGAGCTGTCCCAATATGGCCTGTCTTCCAGAAATGCAAGCATACGGATAATTTTTTCATTTCCCCCGGATACCTCATCCTCTGCAGTCTTACTCTCCAGGTATTCCAATACCCGCCTTCTGGTATCCTCATTTACCCCCGGACGGTTGTTAATTGCCAGGGAAACCGTAGCCGTTGAAAGCCCCAGATCCTTTGCAATATCCTTAGCTTTTATCCTCATAAATACCTCCTGTGACGCAAAATGCGCATTTCATTAAAAGAAATAGCTTAAGCTGATTTATAATAGCCCTTAAAATTTTTAAACAAATTTAAATTCTTTTAAATTATTGTACCTTTGCTCATCCTGTTTGTCAACACACAAAGTAAAAAATATCTTACTTATTATAAAAGGTGTACCGCACATAAAAAGTCTGCACGGTACACCTCCTGATTTCTTTTTGTATATTTAAACCGGTACCAATACTGCATTCGGCTAGAAACCAAATGCAGTACCAGCCGGAATAAAAATAAGATTTACCTGTTATCCGGAAATACTGCCCTGTTCATTGCACTTCTGAATAAAAAGCATGATATTTTTTTCTTCCTCTTCTTTGTTTTGCGTATCCCTTCCCAACCGGTCACACAATCCCAAAAGAGCCACTTCCTGCAGGTCTGTCCTCTTTTTCATTCCTTTTAAATCTGCATACGGCTGTCCTTTCACTACAAATAAGATCTGCATATGATAACGTACTAATCCGCATACTTTTTCGATGAATGTTTTATCTTCCAGGAAATAAGATAGAAAATCCCTCGCCAGTTTCTCACCTTCCTGGTCATGATTATAGGAAGTAATTCTACCCTTTCTCATCTTTGTAACAGCCGGTTTTCCGATGTCATGAAGCAGTGCAGCCCACATAAATACCCGTGGATCCCGGCTCCGCTTTTTTACTTTTGCCGCCACATCAATAACCTGCATGGTATGAATCCATACATTGCCTTCCGGGTGATATATGGGGGACTGTTCTGTATCCCGCATTTTATGAAGCATTTGAAAGGGATACTCCCGAAACAGCCCTTTTTCATGCATTTCATTCAAATAAACGGAAGGATTTTCATCCTCTATCAGGTGGGTCTGCATTTCCAGAAATATGTCTCTCTGGTCCATTCTCACGCCTGTTCAACCCTGTTCTGCCCAATCCGCCGGATAGGTCACATACAGGAATCTTGCGCTTGTAAGCACAGAGAACTGAATCTTAGAACCTTTAGGGATGAGTATTATTTCACCCGGTCCCGCCGTTACACTTTTTCCATTGGCTATAATCGTAAGAGAACCTTCGATCACATAGTCGATCTCATCGTAGTTCAGTGTCCAGTCAAAAGTGGTTTTCTCCATCTCCATAATTCCGCATCCAAGTCTGGGACTTTCTGATAAGGTAAACAGATCATGTGTATAAACCTGGTCGGCTGCTTTGCCGGTATCAAGGCGGTCTGAGGGTTCTGTTTTAATATCCGGTACCTTCACCTTAATGATGTTTCCGGCAGTCTGCTTCTTGTTATCGCCTGACAGCTGCCCCATCTGCCCTAACTTTTCAGCCAGAATCTGGGCAATCATCTGCTCGATTGATTCTTTATTAATATCCATTGACGGCATTCTCCTTCTATCATTTCGTAACTGTTTGAAACCCTAAGCACGTTCTGTGTGGTCCTCTTTCAAGGTTCGGTTAGCAATAAATAAAGCTACAATCACTGCCGTGATACCCCCCACCAGTTTTCCAATAATCATCGGGAAAATCATCGATGAATTAAATCCGGCAGTGAAGCCAAGATGGTCACCGAAAACGAAGGCTGCTGAAACGGCAAATGCCACGTTTAAGATCTTGCCCCGGTTATCCATATCTTTCATCATACCAAACATGGGGATACTGTTTGCAAGGCTGGCGACCAGGCCTGCTGCCGCAATATCATTCATCCCCAGAACTTTTCCAAGCTTCATCAGCGGCTTTTTGAATACCTTCGTAATCACATAAACCAGTGGGAACGCACCGGCAAGAACAATTGCAATATCTGCAACTACGGTAAATCCTTCACTCAGAGGATTCATTCCTTTGATCAGTACGATACCCGTCAGCTGCTCTATAATGCCCACACCCAGACCAAGGGTAATAACCGCCACAACGAATTTACCAAAATAAGTAAATCCTTTGACCATGGCATTTTCAAACTTCCAGAGTCCCAGCGCAATCAGCAGTGCAAAGATAATAATCGGAATCAGATTACGCAGTACCATTCCAATAGAATATCCTGCAACCAGCCCTCCTACAAAGGAACCGATGGGAATGGTAATCACACCAGCCAGAACACCTGTCGCCAGATATTTCCGGTCTGATTCTTCAATAATACCAAGGGCAACCGGAATGGTAAATACAATTGTAGGTCCTAACATCGCCCCAACAATCAACCCTCCAAAATTTCCTGCATTGGGATCCAGGGCTAACGCTTCGGCAAGGGGCGCCCCTCCCATATCATTTGCCAGGATCGATCCTGCAAACATAGCCGGGTCAGCACCCAGAAATCCAAACAGCGGTACAATAACCGGTTTTAACAGATTGGCAATCACCGGTGCCAGTGCAATAATACCCACCATGGATACTGCCAGGGCGCCAATCGCCATAATACCTTCTTCAAATTTTTCTCCCAGGCCAAACCGGTTGCCGATAATCCGGTCTAACGCGCCTAATGCGGCGAAAAATACCATAATATAGATAATGATCTCATTGATGCCCATATTGAACACCTCCATTGTTATTTTCAGATTCCTGGATATCCAGTGAATCTATAATTCCTATTACTGCTGCATCTACCGGCGTCTTGCCGTCTCCGACTACCATCCTTGCGGGATTTCCCCGGCAGACAAGCACCAGGTCTCCAACGCCTGCTCCGATAATATCGGCTGCAACGATAAAAGATTCGTCCTCCTGCCTGGACCGCTTCATGATATCGATGACCAATAGCTTTTGCCCGCCCAGCCCTTCATCTTTTTTCGTTGCCCAAACATTTCCTATTACCTTGCCAATTTCCAAACCCTCACCCCTTAATTTCTGATAACCGCCAGATTGTGATTCGCAATGTAGTCTCTAGCCAGCGGTGTAATAATTGTATTTTGCCCCAGCAATACTGTGATACTTCCGGTTCCCCGTACTTTGATCAGATCTGATTCCCGCAGGAGGCGAAGACTGCTTAAATCCACAAAATCTTCAGCTTCCGGTCTGGGCTTTATGCGGTTCTCTTTTGCAATTTCAGACGTGTAGCTGATCAGTTCTATTCCATAGCGCTTCACAGCGGCTTCATATTCCTGGTAGAGATGATACAACGTCTTATACGCTGTCTCTTTGTATCTCCGGTATTCCAGTCCGGACTCCAGGAGATATACCCGTTTTCCTTCCAGTAAAGCCCGTAAGATACATGCTGCCTGGGGTTCGGATGGGATGCCCAGAACCAGATCAGCCATTAATTTGATCGGCAGCTGCGCCAATACATAGATATCACAGCTTTCTGATTCCGAAAACGGAACAATCTGATAGGCGGCTTTCAAAGCTTTTTCTTCGCTCTGGGGCAGAACGCCCAAAACCATGGCTGATCTGCCGGTATCCTTTTTCATAAAGTCCTGCCCGATTTTTCTCTTTAATTCCCTGATCACTTCTTCTATTAAAACTTTCTCATCCATAGGCATTTCCTTCCTCAGAGCAATTTCCCTCTAGTGAACAATTCTACAGAAAGTTCCCTTTTCAAACCCACAGGCATTGGCTTCGTCATAATCAATATGAACATACGTATCAAAGTCCTTACTGACTCTGGCTATGGTATCTTCAAATATAACCGGCCTGCTGCCAAATACTTTAATTTTCAGTGCCTGTCCGTCTTTGACCTGGAAACGTTCGGCATCCTCAGGAGTGATATGCATATGGCGTTTTGCCACGATAACGCCCTTGTCTTTCGTTACCTGCCTGTCTCCATTGGCAAACACCGCTCCCGGCGTCCCCGCAATATCTCCGCTTAGACGCACCGGAGCCTTGATCCCCAGCACCAGCCCATCGGTCATAGAGATTTCTGCCTGAGTCTCTTTTCTTTCCGGACCCAGGATTACAACATTTTTTAACGTCCCTTTTGGTCCAGTCAGGGATATACGCTCCTGGCATACAAACTGCCCGGGCTGAGACAGGTCACGTACTCTGGTAAGCTGATAGCCTTTCCCAAATAACGCGTCCACATCCTCCCTGCATAAATGCACATGCCTGCCGGAAGCCTCCACTTCCACCATGAGTTTCTGGCGGAGTTCCCTGACCACTGCTTCAACAATGTTATCTACAAGTTCATTCATATATATGCCCGCCGCATATTGCAGGCATGCCTGCAATACTGCCATAATAAAACAGTTTGAAAGAATCGCATCATGGCACCCTTTCTATATCTTAATTTTCTTTCAAACTTATACCCCTTGCATACCGCAGACGGGTCTGCGGTACTGTTTAAATAGAAAGTATGGAACGCTTTTGTTCCAAACTTATACCCCTGCATCAATAAGTAGTTTGAAACGCTTTTGTTTCAAACTTTTTCTTGCACACCTGCCCCCTGGCTGTTATTTATGCCACAGCTGTTCAGACCTGGTTCGTCATATTTTCCGGTCAGGTATTTAAACATCTGAATCCAAAAGAGAGAAGAAAGCCTGTTTAAGACCCGGATAATATCTTCCCTTTCCACATCACCGGATTCCATTTTAAAAGCGCGGTATGCCGCCAGTTCCGTTTCTCTGGCTTTTGTGCGAAGGCGGTTTAAATATGCCACCACTTCACCATGCTGATAAGTGGGCAGGAAATGTTTCATCCCATAATACTGGCTTGGATGATGGGAATGTGCCCGCATTTCATCCGTATTCAATCCCTGCATCACAATCTCTCCCACCGGTTCTCCTGATACTTCACACCGGAGTGTCCACCGTATGGTTTTGATTATTTCTTCCAGATCCTGTGTCAGCCTGTGGAGATGCTTTTTTTCAGTCACCGTCTGAAATAGTATAATCTCTGATTCCAGAGAGTCAATTGCTCCTCTGAACGCAATGCGCGGATGGTCCTTGAATACAAGCTCGTCTCCTCTTAAATGGGTCATATGCTCTGGTTTTCCATTTACTGCCTGACTGACTGCCGCGGTAACGATTCTGCGGATTTTGTCTCTTGATTCTTCCATTGCTATTAGGCCTCGTCGGAAAAGGTACCTGCCGCTCTTTCAACCTGATGTGGCAAAATAACATCTACTTCTGTGTGTGGTCGGGGAATCACATGCACAGATACCAGTTCTCCCACGCGCTCTGCTGCTGCAGCTCCGGCATCCGTAGCCGCTTTTACCGCACCAACGTCACCTCTGACCATAACCGTTACCAGACCTGCACCAATGGATTCTTTTCCTACCAGTGTTACATTTGCCGCTTTCACCATAGCATCTGCTGCTTCGATCGCTCCAACCAGTCCTTTTGTTTCAATCATACCTAATGCATTTGTATTAGCCATTTCCATTACCTCCGTAATTGTACATGTTTGATTTCATGCTCTTGATTTTTATTTCGTAATCCTAATATTATTATCCTGCAAACTGCTCATATTCATTCATCGGTTTTACAACGCTCCACCGCAAAGCAGCAGTCTCTAAATAAGTTCCTTCATAATTTTATCCACAATAGAGTCTATCATTTCCTGGCTCAGTCCCAGACCCGACATCAAACCTTCACATCCGCCTGCTGCCTGTGAATCCCTCCTGATCTCTGCCAGCTCTTTTGTCCCAAATGCGACTCTTTTAATATTAATCACATCCAGGGGACCGATATTATTAGAAGTCGAGCTTCCGCCCACTGCTCCGCAGCCAAGGGTCAATGCCGGAAACAGTCCGGTCGTAGCTCCGATTCCTCCCAGGGCTCCCGGGGTATTTACCAGGAATCTGGAAGCTGGTATCTGCAGTGCGAATTTACGCACCAGCGCTTCATCTTCTGCATGCATGGAGAAAGTGTGGCCTGCGCCTTCCATGTGCAGAATTTCAATACAGCGTTCTAATACCCTGTCCGTATTCTCTTCCACATACAAGCCTAATATAGGTGCCAGTTTTTCTCTGGAATAAGGTGCACCATCTCCAACCTTTGTCTCTCTTCCCACCAGAACTTTTGCTGTGGAAGGAATTCCGGTCAGCCCTGCATACTGTGCAATCTGCGCTGTGCTTTTTCCAACGATCATGGGATTCATGGTTCCGTTTGCCCTTAAGATAAACTGTCCCAGCTGTTTTGTCTGAGCCTCATCCATAAGATAGGCGCCCTGTTCCTTCAATTCCTTGACAACCTTTTCTTCCATGGATTTTTCCACAACGATTGACTGCTCGGAAGCACAGATTGTACCGTTATCAAATGACTTTGAATCCAAAATTCTCTGTACGGCTTTTTTTACATCGGCACTCTTATCAATAAATGCCGGACCGTTTCCTGCACCTACGCCAATTGCCGGCGTTCCTGAAGAATAGGCGGATTTTACCATGGCACCGCCGCCGGTAGCCAGAATCAGGGAGGTGTTATCATTGCTCATAAGCTCCTTGGTTGCATCCATCGTAGGTACACTGATGGCAGCAATTGCTCCTTTGGGGCAGCCCGCTTTTTGCGCTGCATCTGCTATGATCCTTACGGTTTCTAAAATGCACTTTTTTGCACCCGGATGGGGAGAAAATACGATGGCATTTCCACCTTTCAGTGCAATCATTGCCTTATATATTACGGTGGAAGTGGGATTGGTTGATGGTATAATTCCGGCTATCACGCCAACCGGAACACCAATGTCCCATACTTTTCTTTCTCTGTCTTCGTGAATAATCCCGATTGTCTTTTCATTTTTAACTGCATCATAAACTACTTTTGATGCAAACAGATTCTTGATCACCTTATCCTGCCAGATGCCAAAGCCTGTTTCTTCATTTGCCATTTTCGCCAGATGTTCTGCACTGCCTGCACCTGCATCGCTGATTGCCTTAACAATACGGTCAATCTGCTGCTGATCCATTCGCGCCAGTTCTTTCTGTGCATCCTTCGCTTCTGCTAACAGATTTCTTGTCTCCTGGACGGATATCAGGTCTTTATCTCTTAATTCCATTGTAATCCTCCTCTTATTCAAATTCCTTTGGCGCATCCGCTACGGACCGCACTGCCTGGGCAAATGCCGAGCACGCAGCTTTGCAGGCTGACTGGCTTCCGGTTAACAGCCCGCCGCCAAAGTTCGTCTCTGAGGGAGGTTCATATAACGTTACCAGCTTTACATCAGCCGCTTTAAGGGCAGCATCCAGACCATAGATTGCTTCCAGGGGAGGTGCGATCAGATAAGCCAGGGCTTCTCCTTCCCGGATTCCCGCTATCTTGGACAAATAGGTACCTGTCCTGGATACCGTATGTGCATAGTAAACGATGGAATCATCTTCATTTGCACTTACAAAGCAGGCTCCATGCTGCATAAAGTTCATAATGGAATTTAAGCCGCTTCGGACTTCTGCCGGACTGGGTCCTCCGATAATGCCGATTACTTCCCCTGCCAATTTGGTAGAAGCATTTCCGGCTCCTGCGTACATGGATTTCGCATAGACTACATCCACATCTGCATCCTTTGTTGCCTCATCCAGTGCCGTATAAGTTACATCATCCATATCAGCCGTTACAATCCCCAGACTCTTATGTCTTTGATCTAACCCCAGGGACTTGACCAGGTCATCACTGACATTTGATATAATCCTTATTGCCAGGATATTCGGCCGTAATTCATCATTTTTCATATTTGTACCCGCTGCATATAGCAGAGTTATCTGCTATACTGCCACAATAAATCCGGTTGAAAGAATCACACCGTGGCTTCCTTTCAATTCATAATTTTCTTTCAACCTTATATCCTTTTCAGATTGCAGGGTGAAATCCAACACACCCTGACCTGCAATAACTCCGCCTGCTTATTTTAAATCGATCCCGCTTGCTTTCTTTTCCAGCATCTTCATAATCAGCTCAGCTGCGTGTGCACCTGCTTCTACTGCTGTCGTTCCGCCTTTATGAATATTGCTGATTACAGTACGCTTTGCTTCTGCCAGTCCATGTTTTGGCTGGTATGCAATATATGCAGACATGGATTCCGCCGTTACAAGCCCCGGTCTTTCTCCTACCAGCATACAGATTACATCTGCATCCGTCACTTCACCGACAGCATCCATAGCTCCAACCCTGGCATATTTAATAAATAAAATAGGGGGCAGGGTAATCCCATGCATCTGCAGCCCCTGGCGGATCGCCGGGATCATATCTTCTACATTTGCTTCAATTGCAGAAGAAGACAGGCCGTCTCCCACAATCACCAGCACTTTTGGATGACTGCCGCAGGTTTTACGGATGACGTCCAGTGCTTCACTTGGAAATCTTCTTCCCAGATCCGGACGGGTCAGATATTCATCCTTATCTTTACAAAGTGTCTGTACAAATACAAAATCACATTTTTTGATAAACTCTTCCGATACATCACTGAACACCGCATCCTGGGCTGCCGCATGATCCGCCCGGACGCGAAGCATGGTTGCAGTACGGTATCTGGCACCTGCTTTTCCTATGCCAAGCCGTGCCGGCGTTTTTGCTTTCATCGCCAGATATCCGGCTGCATCTTTGGGATCCTTTACCAGAAGCTGCTTGCGCAGATCGACTTTCGTAATATCCTCCAGACATCCTCCGGTATCTTCCGGAACCTGTTTGATCAAATTATCTGCCGTTGTCTGTATGACCTCAGAGCGTTTGGGTTCCGGCGCTTTTCCCGTATTTAACATTTGCTCCAGAACCTTTTCCACCATGGACCTTATTTCTTCATCTTTCACGCTTGTTTTCCTCCTTGTCAAACCAAAAAATTATTTATACCCCCTGCATACCGCGGACTTGTCTGCGGTACTGCATCAATTATCCAGAGCCTGTTTAGAGCATGCTTCAGGCTCTAGAACAGTGTGGAGGCATCTCCCGCTTTTTTCGTAAGTCTTCCTCTTTCATCCACATACCCCATTTTCAGAAGCCATTCGTGGAAAGGTTTAATCGCAGTCAGCCCATAGATTTCCCGAAGCGCCGCTGTTTCCTGAAAACCGGTGGTCTGGTAGTTCAGCATAACGTCATCGCCGTGAGGAATCCCCATAAAATAGTTACATCCTGCAGCTGTCAGCAATACCGACAGATCCTCAATGGTATTCTGGTCCGCCTTCATGTGGTTGGTATAACATGCATCACAGCCCATGGAGATCCCGGTCAATTTCCCCATAAAGTGATCTTCCAGCCCTGCGCGGTTTACCTGACGTCCATCATACAAATATTCCGGTCCGATAAATCCCACAACGGTATTTACCAGGAACGGTGAAAAATGGCGTGCAAATCCATAACATCTGGCTTCCATCGTCACCTGATCCGCATCATGATGTGCTTCCGATGACAGTTCAGAACCCTGTCCCGTTTCAAAATACATTACATTTGGTCCCTGGGCTGTTCCCCTGGACAGCGCCATCTGGCGTGCCTCTTCAATGGTAGCCGCATTGAATCCAAAAGCCGTATTCCCAAGCTCTGATCCTGCAATTGACTGGAAAATCAGATCGGTAGGAGCTCCCATTTTAATTGCTTCCATCTGGGTGGTTACATGTGCCAGAACGCAGGTCTGAGTAGGTATCTGGAACTTCTGCTTGATCTCTTCAAAACGTTTCAGAATCCGGGTGACACTTTCTGCAGAATCATCTACCGGATTCAGCCCAAGCAGTGCGTCTCCGGCTCCAAAGGTTAATCCTTCCAGAAGCGATGCCATAATACCGTCGGGATCATCTGTCGGATGGTTTGGCTGGAGTCTGGAAGACAACGTCCCCGCCTCCCCGATTGTGGTATTACAATGCGCCGTCACCCTGATTTTTCTGGCACCATAGACCAGATCCAGATTGGACATCAGCTTTGCAACAGCCGCTACCATTTCCGAAGTCAGCCCTCTGGAAATACGCCGGATCTGATCACCCGTAGTCTCTTCATCCAGAATCCATTCCCGTAATTCCGAAACTGTCATACGTTTAATTTCATTATAAATGGGTTCATTTAAGTCATCCTGTATAATTCTGGTAACCTCATCCGTTTCATAAGGTACCACCGGATTGTTCCGCAAATCCTCCAGCGTAATCTGTGACAGTACTACCTTTGCGGCAACACGCTCTTCTGCCGTCTCTGCTGCCAGTCCCGCAAGCTTATCCCCGGATTTCTCTTCATTGGCCTTCGCCAATACTTCTTTCAGGGATTTGAAGGCATATACATGCCCAAAAAGTTTCGTCTTTAAAATCATATTTTCCCTCCTGCGCCGCATTCACTGCGGCATTGTTAATTTACTGCGTCTTAAACACCAGTGTTTTTACCACCACCGGAAGCACACAGCCCTCCGCAATCGGCCTTCCGATATCTATATAATCACCTTCCGACAAATGTATACTGTCCAGGCAGATCACTTCTTTTTTCCAATCCAGCAGATGGTACATCGTCTGCCCCAATACCTTAGCCATATCATTTTCCACAATCACAATCACCGGAAGCTTTGCTTCTATCAGTGCTTCTGCCCCCTCCAGGATATCCCTGGCATACTTCTGCACCCTGGAAAATGAGGGGTTGCCCTCTCCGTCTATGGCAATTGCAACCTGCACAAGTTTCTCTTCTACCCGAAACCAGTCCAGCTTTCTTTTAATGGCTCCCGCAAGCTGTTCCGGCTGTTCCTCTTCCCGGGTGAGCTTCAGGACTGGCAGGTTTTTCACCGGAAATGCATCACTGGTATAAGTGATGGTACTACCGCTGATCTCCGTAGTATGGCTTCCCGCTCCCACTACCGTTGCCCGGATTGTCTCATTGCTTTCTATCACTTTCAGCTTTCTGACAAGCTGGGAATTCTTAATGGCCTCTCCCAGCAGAATTCCAATATCCCCAAACTGAAACGGATCTGTGAACTTTTCCGGGTGATAAACCGCATCTGCCACTCCGCCTGAAAAACTAATACATTGAATCTGGTCTTTCTGCTGAATATTCTTGTTCGTGATCATCAGCTTAAAATAAGCATCCTCTTCCTTTAGCCCAACACTTGCCTCCAGCACCCTTACCATAATATCCAGAATGGGCTTCAGATTCTGCCGGTCAGCCACTGTACCAACAGCCAGAGGCATCTTTTCTTTTTCGATTATCTGCAAAAGCTTGGGGGCTATATAAGTGATCTTTCCGGTTCTGGCCTCTACCTTAATCAGGCGTCCTCCAATATCGAGACAACCTGTATCAATCGTATCCCCTCTTTGAAAAACAGCCAGATTGCTGGTCCCCCCTCCAATGTCCATATTGACCGCCGTCAAATGGTGTTCTTTGGAATAGAGGTCCGTCCCCGCTCCTTTTCCGGAAATCACACTTTCCAGATCCGGTCCCGCCGTTGCAACGACAAAGTCTCCTGCAAATCCGCTAAGGGCATTCACTACTTCTTCGGCATTTTCTTTCCGTGCAGTTTCTCCGGTAATAATGACTGCCCCGGTATCAATCTGCTCTTTTTTTACGCCTGCTTTTTGATACTCCTTTTCCACAATCCTGCGGACCTCATCAAAATTGATCCGCGTCTGGTCCACAAGAGGTGTGAAGTAAATATCGCTTTTATATTGTATCTGCTTCTGGGTAATTACCATCCGTGGAACGGTATAGCTGGTTGCCATATTTTCAACAATCAGCTTTGAAAAAATAAGCTGTGTTGTACTGGTTCCCAGGTCTATCCCCACACTCAGCAATTCTTCTTTCAACCTACACCGCCTCCTTTTCCAAATATTCCATCAGCGCCTGAATCCCAATTCCCTCCGGAGTGTCCACTTCGAAAATAGGGTCCGCCCCAGCCTTGACAAGTTCTTTTCTGGCTTTATCAATTCTCTGGGGATCCGTCTGGTTGATCTTTGTAATTATGCCAATTACCTTTTTTCCGAATATTCCCGCAAAAGCAGGTGGAATTGCCCTATATTCCGATGTGGGATCCGCAACCAGCGCAATCACTTTTGCATCCACCGCCGTCATGATCAGGGCATGGTAAAAATGACGGTTTTCTAAATATTCTCCCGGGGTGTCAATAGAATCCCCATAGCGCTCCACTGCCTGGGTCTTTCGGTATTTAATCGCCTGTTCATTCAGTTTCTGGCACAACGTGGTTTTGCCGCAGCCTGTCTGACCGATAAAAATAACTTTTTTCATACACTTTCCCCTCTGCCTATTACAAGCCTGCTTGCCAATATGCCTAAATAAGGAGTGCGAATGCAATCACACTCTAAGTCCTGGTAATCGGCGCCCCGGTAAATCCCAGATCCTGCTCCATTGTCCTTATAATATCTTTTATAGCCGCTTCTACTGAACTGATATCACCGGTAAAAACTAACGCTCCGCTAAAACGGTCAATAAACCCTAACGTAATATCAGATGCCTTTGTGGCAATATCAGCAGCTATAATTGCACCTTCACTGGGTGTAATCGTAAGAATGCCTATGGCGTCCATATCTTCCGGCTCCAGCCCCAGCTTGCTGTATATACCGGGATTAGGTCCGGCTATAACATGTGCCAGCGTAATCTGTTTGCCCGGTACAAACTCCTGAATGATCCGCTGTTTTTGTTCTACTTCCATTTCATGCACCTTCTTTTATAAAGCCTGTTTTAAAATATCCAGAATATCCTTTTTCGTAACCACTCTGGGGTTCGTTGCAATGCAGCCATCTGCAAGTGCGCCATCTGCAATCTGATCCTCTGCCTTATGAAATTCATCCGGCTTCAGTCCGCATTCCTTAAAGCTCACAGGCATTTTCATCAGCTTCTGCATTTTCTGTATCTGATGAATCAGGTTTTTAACTGCCGATCTGACATTTACACCGCCAATTCCGTACAGGGAAGCGATTGCCGCATATTTTTTTGCAGCCGTTTTATATTCTTTTGGGTTATAGTCCTGAATTTGTGCATTATAAGCGATTACATAGGGAAGCAGGATTGCATTTGTCCTGCCATGTGCTACTCCAAACTTTCCGCCTATATTGTGGGCAATCGCATGATTTACCCCCAGGGACGTCATATCAAATGCCAGTCCCGCCATGCAGGAAGCATAGTGCATCTGTTCTCTAGCTTCCATATCCACTGGGCTTTCATAAGATTTCACCAGATATTTTAAAACCGTAACAGCCGCTTTTTCAGCAAGAGCATCCGTAAATGCATTTGCCTTAGTAGACACATATGCCTCCAATGCATGGGTCAGCACATCCATTCCGGTATCCGCCACAATGGACGGGGGCAGGCTTTTTACAAGACCTGGATCCAGTACCGCAATGTCCGGTAAAAGTGACTTATCCACCAGGGGATATTTCACACCCTTCCCTTTATCCGTAATAACCGCAAAAGAAGTTACTTCCGATCCTGTACCGCTGGTAGTTGGAACCGCAATAAACTCCATATCCGGCAAATCACCGATCTGTTTTGAAAAATGCATGATAGCCTTCGCCTCATCAATTGCCGAGCCACCGCCCAGGGCTATCAGGGTATCCGGCTTATATGCCATGACTTCCTTCACACCTTCCACCACTAGTTCCAGAGGAGGATCCGGTACCACATTGCTAAAAATTTTATATTCTTTTTCTTTCAGCTGTTCCGTAATCCGGTCAACCATTTTTGATTCCACCATAAACGGATCCGTTACAATAAAGATCCGCGATGCGGTAAGGCTTTTCAGACAATTCAGAGCATCCGCCCCAAAACACACAGCTGTTTGTATTTTAAATTCCTCCATGTTTCACCATCCCTTCAAAAGCTTTCCTTATTTAGCTATCTTTTGTGAAATGAGACAAGATTATACAAAAAAAATAAAAATTGTTGTCTTTCCCTGTATTTTTATAACTTTTCGATGATTAATATTTCCAAAACGGGAAAAATAAATACAAAAAAAGATCCACCCGAAAGTGGATCTCGATTATAAATTTTAAAATGCAGATATATCTCTATTTCAACTGTCCGCATATAAAGCAGGCTTCGTCATCATTTGTATTTCCATAAAACTGCCGGTATTACGGGAACGGTTCAGAGCATCTGCTGCAACACATGCGGCATATCCATCCCAGGCACCCGGACCATGGCCGGCATTATTTTCTACAGCCTGCACCCATTCCGTTAGTTCAATGTCATATGCCTGAATAAACCTTTGGGACCAATCCGTAAGAATTGGCACGGTACGCCCTGCACCAGACCGGGTGATTACCGCATAGGGGTCGGGTAAGTGAACCGTCCCTTTCTCACATACCACCTGACACTGAATATCATAGCCATAGCCATCCGATAATTGTACCTCTACATCAATGCGGCATCCCAGATCTGTCTCAAGCAGGACTATCTGGGGGTTGTCATATCCCTTTACAGAGTAAGATGACTGCCTTACTTTCAGCACCTGTCCGTTCTTATATTCATCCCCCAGCAGCCAGCGGCAGATATCCAGTTCATGGATTGCGATATTCGATATGCCCATCTCACTGGTCAGCCCATCCGGCTGCTGCATATTTCGATGAGCTGCATGGATCATAAGGGGATTTCCAAGTTCACCGGACAGTACAATACGTTTCATTTCCCGGTATCCCGGATCATATCTTCTCATGAATCCCACCTGAACCAGGCGCTTCCCGCCCGCCAGTTCAGCCTTAATAATTTTCTCGCAGTCAGCCGAAGTCTGGGCAAGCGGTTTCTCACAAAGCACCGGTTTCCCCTGCTTTATACACGCAAGCACATACTCTGCGTGGGATGCATCGGAGGATGCTATAAGCACCGCATCCACTTCTGCACTTTCAATCAATGCCTCACCTGTATCATAGATATGCGGGATATCATATTGCTTTGCCGCCAGTTTTGCCGACTCCCGAAAATAATCAGAACAGGCCGTTACTGTGGCTCCTGGTACGAGATCCCGCAGCCGGCGGATATGGTCACGTCCGATTGCACCGCATCCAATAACCCCAATTTTTAACATAACAATTCTCCTGACTATCTGAATGACTTATGTTTATTTCGCTGCCATACGTCTGGCTTTGGCTTCCATACGTTCACGGGTTACATCAATAAGTACTGCCAGGATAATTACCAGACCAACCACGATATTCTGGATTGCAGTAGAAGCACTGAGCAGCTGGAGACCATTTCGGATCACTGTAATAATCAATGCTCCGATAATGGTTCCGCTCATGGTACCTTTACCTCCGCTAAAGGAAGCACCACCAATGATACAGGCTGCAATCGCATCCGTATCATAAGGCTGAATCGCATTGGCACCGTTGGCAATACCTCCGCGCCCAATCAGCACGATACCTGCCAAAGCACTCATAAATCCGGACAGCGTATAACAGAATGTAAGTACATTTGCACTCTTGATTCCGGACAGGCGTGCCGCTTCCAGATTCCCGCCTACGCAGTAGATCGAACGTCCCAAAACTGTTTTGGACAGAAATACGCCCATAAAGGCAAACAGCACAATTACCAATATAAAGCTCACCGGAAAACCACCTAACAGCGGTATGGAACTGGGCAGGGTTGCTTCTCCCAGCCAGGTAACCTGTACCGGGAACCCGGAAACGATCTTGGATCCCACAACAACCAGTGCAAGCCCCCACAATACATTTTTCATTCCAAGTGTGGATACAAAAGGATGAGGCAGATGCAGACGGGTTAACAGTGTGCCGTTGATAAAGCCAAAAAATGTACCTGCGGCTAAACCGGCTATGATGATGATAACAGGATTCGTGATACCATTTTGCAAAAGCATTCCCATTACACAAGTACAAAAGATCGCATTTGCTCCAACCGAAAGGTCAATACCGGCGGTGATGAGACACACCAGCATTCCCGTTGAAATCAATGCATTTACCGATGTCTGTTTAAAAATGTTCATAAAATTTGCTAGTGTTAAGAAGCTTGACGTAGCAAAACTCAGAATAACACATAACACAAACAGGGCAATCAGAGATCCCAGCTTATTGACCAGGCCTGAATTGGATTTTAATTTTACTTTATTCATCTAAGGTTCCTCCCCACGCAGCTCTCATAATATCTTCCTGATTAAAATGGTCACTCTCTCTGTCTAAAGTTCCCGTGATCCGACCGCCCCGCATTACCACAACACGGTCAGACATCCCCAAAATTTCAGGCATTTCTGAAGAAATCATAATTACGCACTTTCCTTCTTTTACAAGATTATTCATTACATTATAAACCTCTATTTTTGCACCCACATCAATACCTCTGGTAGGTTCATCAAAAATAAAAATACTCGCATCGGAATTAATCCATTTCCCAATTACTACTTTTTGCTGGTTACCTCCCGAAAGCTGGCCTGCGATTTCGTCTAAGGACGGTGTCTTAATACGCAGGGACGAGATATTATCCTCTCCCGTCTCCTCAATATGCTTTTCATCCAAAAATAATCCCTGTGCAAATCCTTTCATATTCGCCATAATCAAATTGGAACGGATGCTCTGGGTCAGGACAAGCCCCTGATTCTTCCTGTCTTCTGTAAGAAATGCAATCCCTGCGTTAATCGCCTGTTTGGGATTTGAGATTTTCATTTCTTTCCCATGTATAAAAATTTTGCCGCCGTCAATAGGATCCGCACCAAATACAGCTCTCATTGTCTCTGTTCTTCCTGCTCCTACCAGGCCCGCAAATCCCAGAATCTGTCCATTGTATGCTTCAAAACTCACGTCAGACAATACACCATTTTGCTTCAGTTTCTCAACTTTCAGAGCGCATTCACCTTTTTCCCCGATCACTTTAGGGAACTTATTGGCAAGAGAACGCCCCACCATGGCGGTAATCAGGGATTCATTATCCACTTCCTCAATGGGCTTTGTCCAGATGTGTTCCCCATCACGTATAACTGCAACCCGGTCGCACAACTCGAAAAGCTCTTCCAGCTTATGAGATACAAACACGATACTGATACCGCGGCTGCGCAGGTCACGGCAAATTGTCATCAGCTGCTGAACCTCTTTTTCTCCCAGCGAGGAAGTAGGCTCATCCATTATAATCATCTTCGCCCCCACCGAAAGTGCCTTTGCAATTTCGATCATCTGCTGTACTCCCATACCCATGGTCCCTGCTGTTTTGGATGGATCAATTTCCTGCCCCAGTGAAGACATTACCTCTTTTGCTTTTTTATGCATGGACTTATAATCTAAAAGGCCGTTTTTCTTCCGAATCCATTTATTCATAAAAATATTATCTGTAATATTTAAAAGTTTTTCGATATTTAATTCCTGATAGACACAGGCAATCCCTGCCTCCGCAGAATCGTTGGGGTTGCGGAAATGCTTCTCCTCACCCTCCACGATTATGCTGCCTTCATCCGGTAAATGTACACCCGTCAAAACTTTAATCAAAGTGGATTTACCGGCACCATTTTCCCCGATCAACCCCAGAATCTCACCAGGCTTTACTGCCAGGTTCATGCTTTTTAAAGCTACTACACCCGGAAAGCGCTTTGTGACATTTTTTAATTCCACAATATATTCACTCACTGCATACCTCCTTATCCCCCGGACTCAGATCACCATTATTTACCAAGCTGGGATTTCAGAGTGTCTAATTGCTCCTGTGCATTATCTTTATTTACAATTTTACTGCCGGAATCAATAAATTCCTCTATTGCTTCCCCTTTTACCGCTTTCACGCAAGCTTCCACTGCCTTATATCCCATGTCATATGCGTTCTGTGCAACTGACATTGTTTCCTCATCTGCTAAAATAGCCTGACATGCAGACTGGATTCCATCAAATCCACAGAAAATAGTTTTTGCATATGCTTCATTTCCCTTTGCTGCACGGGCCGCTGCAATAGCCATATCATCATTATTACAAACAATCATTGCCACACCATCCGGGTGGTTCTGGATAATCGCTTCCATAGATGCAAATGCCTTGTCAGCAACCGCATCCGCATACTGAATTTCACCCTCTAAAAATGTACCGCCTGCTTCTTCTATTCCAGCTTTATATCCAGCCAGTCGTGCTTCCGCAGTAGAATCACCCTGTACCCCTGTTATGGCAATGGCATTCAGTTCCGTAAATCCGGCTGCTTTCGCTGCCTCCACTGCTGCCTTTCCTCCTGCTTGCGCTGCCTCTTCATTACCGGTACCTACAAAAGATAAAACTTCCGGAGCATCAATCTTCGTATCTACTGCAATAATCGGCTGCTTCGAACCTGCGATCTTAGATGTCACCATATCAGCCTGCAAAGGTGCAATAACAAAACCGTCAAATTTACCAGCTGCCAGATTCGTTTCGATAATATTCAACTGCTCATCATAAGAAGTCTCAGATGCCGCACCCTGAATCTCTACGTTTACATTTGGATTCTCATCGCTGTAGGCTTTCGCACCTGCCAGTACATAACCCCAATACTCTGAAGCGGTAGTTTTCAGGATCACGCTGATATTAACATTATCACCGGATGCAGCGGAGCCATTATCCGTTCCAGCGTTCCCAGCCTCACTGCCGGAAGCCGTATCTGTACCGCCAGCTGCTTCCTTGTTATCTGCTGCTTCCGAATTACTGCCCGTTTGGTTATTGTTAGCTGTAGCTGTATCACCGCTGCCTCCGCAGGCTGCAAGGGACATCCCCATAATCCCGACCATTAAGATACTTAAAATTTTTTTCTTCATACAAAAAATCCTCCTTAACTATTATATAGTTTATAATTTTGCCGCAAAGCATTGCGTCCCCTTGGTTTGAAATCCATAATACAGGTACGGATCTCAATTGATCCATTGTTGGCATTCCCAATTCCAGCAATCAGATCATGCATATGTATTTTTAACCCCCGGATAAGTTCTCAAATAATTCGGACACACCCTTGCAGTAAAAAGAGAACAAACAGGTATTAACCTAAATTTCGTTTGAAGAATATTTTGAAGCAATATGCATTGAGCATATTATGCATAACACATTTTCAAAATGCACCCAAAATATATGCAATTTATTATGTTTTTTAGTATTTATCCAAATTATAACACTACATTTTGGTTAAGTCAACAAGTTTTTACCAAAACTTTATGTACAATTTGACAGTTTTACATTTGAATTTATGCATATAGCATATTTTTTCCTTGACATGCCAATGCATATCCTCATGTATTATGCACATTTTTCCATGCGCATAATTAACCATTATTGTGCATACCTCTTATCCTTGAATCAACAGCTGGAGACGGTCTGAAAAGTATTAGAACCTATAGAAAAAACATATCAAAGATATACGCCAAAAGCAGGCAAAAAGGCGGGTTATAAGATCTGGAAAACATACATTTTTTGTATTGATTATCCATATATTTTAGTTGACTTGTACTTAAAAATGTATTATTCTTCAATATAGTTAAATACTACGAGTCGGATAAACTTTTTATTTTTGATAAAAAATCATCTCTTTTTTAAAGGATGATCCTTTCCCGCTCACTGTCCATAGGAGATAAATATATGATTACAACCCAAGAACTTGCGCGGTTAGCCGGCGTAAGTCAGTCAACGGTGTCAAGAAGCCTTCAGAATTCTTCCCGAATTTCTCTGGAAACCAGGATTAAGGTTCAGGAATTAGCCGCACAGCATGGATATACCTTAAAAAAGAGGGCTGGAATGCCCAATGTTACCGGAATCGGTAATAATGGATGCATTGGAATTATCCTGGGTGCCGATAAGATGCACTCTCCCCTTGACCTTTATCTGGAATATCTTTCAAATGAGGTGATCCGGCAGATTGAAAAACAAAATTACTACTGCACAATATCATCTTACGACGCCAGTGACCAGTCCTTTGGATATATGCAATCCATTATCGAAACAGCTGATATAAAAGGCATTGTTATTATTAACGGCAACTATCACTCAGCACTGGAAGACTATTTATGCCATTTGAATATTCCGCATATTTACACCCAATACTTTTCCCGCCCAATGCAGAAAAGTTTAAATATCATTGATGTAGATCATTTTACCGGCGGATTAATCGCGACAAACCACCTATTAGAATTAGGGCATCAGCGTATCGCTACCATTACCTCCGCCGGAAGTGATTTTAAAGAACGCACAGAAGGCTATTGCACCGCACTCATCGATAACAATCTTGCCTGTAATCCAGATTGGATCGTTAAATCCGGGCTGACTTATGAAGAAGGATATCGGCAAATTGAAACCTGCTGGTCTCAGCTGCATGACTGCACCGCATTTTTTGCCCAGACAGATATTCTTGGCATCGCTGTCATTAATTTTCTCACCGATAAAGGTTATAAGGTTCCCCAGCAATATTCCGTAATTGGCTTTGACGGCATACCAGAAGGCAATTACTGCCGCCCCAGTTTAACCACAGTTATACAGCCCGTCCTGAAAATTGCAGAAAGAAGCATAAAGCACCTGACCCATTTAATAAAACAGAAAAGTACCAGCGCCACCCATTTTTTTGTGCAGCCCGAATTATATCTGCGCAATTCCACGGCACCGGTAAAATGAAAATGCCATGGCTGAAAGCACTTTTAGAGTGCTTTTGCCATGGCATTAGAACATTGTAATGAATTATCTATTTTAATTTGTCCATAGTTATTTATCTATTGTAATTCTCCTTTGTGTTTCCTTTATCCGATTCCTCTATTGTGATCTGTCTTTAGAAAATACCCCCTCCAAACCTTCCTTCACAACTTTCTTTTTAATACAATCTATATCCATAAGATACAGACCTCTTTCTTTCATCCGCTTAAAATATACAGATCCTGAAAAGGTATATTTACGTTCTAACCCTTCCTCCGTTTCCATTTCCTTCTTGACAAACGCAATCATGTCACCCACTGCCAGACTCTCCGGAAGTATCAATGTTTTAAGACCTGCTGCCTCTCTTACACTGTTATACCCCGCCAGAACCCCCGTTACAATTGCCTCTGTATGTCCAACCAGAAGCCCTGCCTTTTCGCCTGCACAGTATAAATTTTTGGCTCCCAGTACTTTAAGGCTGTTATCCCGGGGCGACATTGCCATAAAGCGAATTGAATTACCCTTACCGCCCGCATAGGGATCTTCATATCTGGCATTTTCAAATCCCGGTATCCTTTTCAGCTTATCCATAGGAAAATAAGAAGTCATAAATTTGGCATGCCCGGTATCCAGCAAAATAATATTCTCAACAAAATCAGCAATCGCATATTGCTGGCATGCCTTCTCAGACAGATGATTTTCCCGCAGCTCCTGTGGCAAAGGTATCACTGCTGCACCACTTGCCTCCAGCTCCTCTATCAATTCCCTGGAGAGAGACTCCTTAAAAATCTTACATGAACCACTCATTGCTCCCAGTTTCCCATTCGCACGTTTCCCCTGTATTTCCTGAATCCCAGCTTCTCCCGTTAGGCTGATTCTGCCGCCAAAGCTGGGACACCGAAGAATGCACATCGCACATCCGTTTCCAAATTTCTTACAATTATTCATAGGTCCTGCACTTCCGGTAGCATCAATAAACATCTCCCCGCCAAATGTCCTGCCGTCATCCGTCCGAACATTTAAGATCCGCTTCCCATCCATCTGCACTTTCGACATACGCGCCTGAAACTCAATCTTCGTTCCTATCTTCTTTAGAAACCGGTAAATCACTCCGGATATTTTACCCACATCGTATAAGGAAGCATGCTCATGACCAGGAAAATTAACATTCTTATGCCGGACGTTTTCATCAATTATCCGAAAAAGTTCTCCTCCTCCCAGGGCGATCATTTCTTCCGTTGCGGTAAAGCGTCCGTTATTTCTCATGATTCCGCCAACCAGGCCTGTACCAAGCAGCATATCTGTTTTTTCCAGCAGCGTTACCTTAGCCCCTTGCAAGACTGCTCCATATGCCGCGGCGCATCCCGCCCATCCACCTCCTGCTATCACTACTTCTATCCCCATGTTGTCTGCCTCCATTCTTCTGATGAACTAACTTTTCCATGCAGTGTAAAGGAAGTGCTTCCGAACACTGCGCCTGATTTGCACAAGCTATAGACTACCATACTTTAATGTATGGACATGTCCGCCTGTTTATTCCTGTAATCCGTTAAATTCTATCCGTCTTATATCCCACCCAGAAAACTAATACCCGTTTTCCAGAGAAATACGCCCAGATAAATAAAGGTAAGCAAACTTCCCACTCCACATAAAACCTTACTGATCCATCCGTCTGCCCGGCACAGATCCAGGCTGATTCCCCATCTGAGAGGATAAAGCAGCCGCACATTCTTATAATTAAAAATATCTGCTGCAATATGGGATAGCATGGAAATTACAAAATAGGGAACCAGAACCGGGTAGATGATATATAGAATAAAACTCAAAATTCCAACGGCAGGTAAAGAATGCATAAACGACCTGTGTGGTCTGCTCTTGCCAAATACACACACTCCCAGAAAAGCAGCCATCCCAAGCATCAGCCTGACCAGACTGCTGTTACGCATAAAACTCGCCGTAATCCCAAGCTTCCACTGGTATTCCATAAATGCAGTGGCAAGTACTGCCAGCAGCGTAATTCCAATCACTTTATTCACATCCCGTCTTGCTTCCGAAGTACTGACGTCAATATCACTGATTACAGAACCTACCGAAGCCGTCCCGATGCATAGCACAACCTCCCTGATATTTTCCGGCTGTCCAATTAATAATGCAGCCGCCGTCCCTATTGCCAAATGTGTTTTTCCTGTCATACGGTCTCTTCTCAACTTTCTCATTTGTTAAAACAACTATTTTATAACCTACTAGTTGCTACACTAGCATAAGTATACAAAAATCCAGCCCCAAACGCAAGGTATTTTTCCGTATGTATGTTCTGATAAAATGCCGTTGTAAAATTTATTCCAAAGACTGGCACGGACCTATTTTCCATGGGAATGCATCCCTGTGCAAGTCAGTATCAAAATTTTTACAACGGATTTCTTTAGTATAAATGATTCTTTCTTAATACAAATGATTCTTTCTTAATATAAATATTTCTTTTTTAATATGAATGATTCTTTCTTAATATAAATGATTCTTTCTCAATATGAATAATTACTTCTGAACTAAATGCCTCTCTGCTCCTTCACTTAATTCCTTGATACCAACCTGGCAAAAAACAAAACGCCAAGCATAAGCACAATACCAAAAGGAAGGGCAATCCAGGCACTTTGTACAAATCCCGCTAATATATATGTCAGGAAGGATACCGCCGCTGCTGTAACTGCATAGGGCAGCTGTGTCGTCACATGATTAACATGATTACACCTCGCCCCTGCTGATGCCATTATCGTAGTATCCGAGATCGGAGAACAGTGATCTCCGCAAACTGCCCCCGCCATACATGCAGAAATTGAAATAATCATCAATTCCGGATTTGATTTTTCAAATACAGCAACAACAATCGGAATTAAGATTCCAAATGTCCCCCAGGAAGTACCGGTTGCAAAAGCCAGCCCGCATCCAACCAGGAAAATAATCGCCGGTAGAAACTTCATCAGATCTCCCGCGCACTGTTTCATAGCCTCTGCCACGAAATCCGCTGCCCCCAGGCTGTCCGTCATGGATTTTAGCGTCCAGGCAAAGGTAAGAATTAAAATAGCAGGTACCATCGCTTTGAATCCATCCGGCAGGCAAGCCATACAATCATTGAATTTCAGTACTTTACGAATGCCATATAAAATAATCGTAATCACCATACCAAAAAAGCTGCCCAGTGCAAGTCCCACAGAGGCATCACTATTGGAAAATGCAGTAATAAAATCTTTCCCCTCAAAAAACCCGCCTGTATAAATCATGCCAATCACACAACAGACAATTAAAGATATAATGGGAATCAACAGATCCATTACACTTCCATGGGGGTTAGAAATATCATCTTCATCAAAATTTCCAATCTTGTCACCTGCAGAAAACAGATCACCTTCCCGTGCATTTTTTTCATGCACCGCCATAGACCCAAAATCTACCTTCATCAACACAAGTCCCACCATCATAACAATTGTCAGCAGCGCATAAAAGTTATAGGGAATTGCTCTGATAAAAATAGAAAACCCATCCTCACCTTCCACAAATCCGGTAACTGCAGCTGCCCAGGATGAAATAGGTGCAATGATACAAACCGGCGCCGCCGTAGCATCAATCAGATATGCAAGCTTAGCCCTGGACACCTGATGCTGGTCGGTAACCGGCCGCATAACGCTTCCTACGGTCAGGCAGTTAAAATAATCATCAATAAAAATTAAAACTCCCAGTACAATAGTTGCAAGCTGGGCACCAACTCTCGTCTTAATTCGTTTACTTGCCCATCGTCCAAACGCAGCTGAACCACCTGCCCGGTTCATCAGACTGACCATACATCCCAGAATAACCAGGAATACCAGAATTCCCACATTATAGGGATCCGATAACACCTTGATAAATCCATCATTAAAAATGTGTGACACAGTCCCTTCAAATCCAAAACCGGAATAGAACAATCCTCCAACCAAAATGCCCAAAAATAGTGAACTGTACACTTCCTTTGTGATCAGTGCCAGAACAATCGCTACCACAGGTGGGACCAATGCCCAAAAAGTAGCATACATGGCTGGTTCTGCTGCCCCTTCTTCTGCAGCCAGAGCCGTCATGGGAAGCAATGCCGTAAATATCAGTACCATGCTGATACTCATCAACAATCTTCGTTTCGTAATCCTCATTTGTAAATCCTCTCTTTCCCTCCAAGAAAAAACCATGAATGACAGTCTCCGTGGGGACATACATTCATGGTCATTTTAAGGTCAGATTTACCAATACCATTTCAGATAGCGCTCCACATGTCAGTGACAGTCCACAGCATATTCTGCTGCGTCCCAGAGCTAATTCCACGGACCGGAATATAACTCTTCGGCGATCTTCCCTTTCTTCCAAAACGGCTGTCCTGCCATTTGTCCCGGAATACTGATGAATACCGCACCTCTATCATTTCATTTTATTTCTCGTCTCGTAATATGCTTCTATTCTAACATTTTTTCCACAAAAAGCAAAGGGTTTCTTATAAAATCAGACTTCCTCAGAATTCTTACGCTTTCTTCCTGCTATATCTCCAAATAGCAGCCACAATCCCAATAATCAAAAAACAAGCGGCAATCGCAAAGTAAATTATGGGAAATTCTTCTGACAACCTCCAGGTATCATTACTGCCTGCCAGTTTGTCCACCATCTGATTAGTAAATCGCTCCGCCACAAAAAATAATAAAGTCCCGATCCCCAGCATAAGCCACACATTAGCATGCGAAAACTTCCGGATGAAAAACAATACCCAAAGAGCCAAAAGCCAGCAAATACTGACCGGCACTCCAAAAGACCCCGCCCATTTTTCAGGATTCTCCAGATACAGATTGGAACAAATCTCGATCAGATACAAATAGGGAATTAACGTGACACTCCATACGATAAACAATTTCATAATCCGGTTTTTACCGCTCAACAGCAATGCCCACACTGACAAGTATCCCACTATACATCCTCCAACGACAAACCATGCCCACGTCAGCTTCCGTTCCACTGCGAAATTCACAATCAGGCAGACCAATATCGCAGCCATAAATAAAACCAATACTATCATATTCAAAACTTTTCTCTTTTTCATACTCTTCTTCCTGCTTTTCTTCTCTTTTTTTGTTATTCATTGCTGCAGTATACAATCTCTTTCTTATTAAAATCTGATAACTGATTCACCGCATTCTCTATTGCTTCTGACATAGATGCCGTTAACCGTACCCCGTCTTCATACCATATATTTTTCACATCTGCTTCTTTTTTCTTTTTGTCATAGATAACTTCGATCCTGCCCACAAAACGGTCCCCATACAGAATCGGCAACACATAATGTCCAAATTTCCGCTCCGATTGAGGCGTATATATTTCCCACTTATATTCAAAACCAAACAACTCTCTCAGAAGCTTTCTGTCCCAGAGCATATTATCTAATGGTGCCATGAACTCACATCTCTTTTTCAACCGTGGATTCTTCAATACATATGTAATTCGGTGTTCATCCATTGCACTGCAATATAGAGGTTCTGTGAGATCATCTACACTGATCTCAAATATGCTTTCTTCCTCTAAAAGCTCTGAAAAAATCTGCATTCTATCTTTTGACTTTAAATGTTCAATCCCAAGCCATGCATCAGAAGCCCGATTCCAAAGTAAACCAATAGCATGTATCCGTCTCAGAACACGCCATTTTTGATGTTCCAAATCATTCGTATAAGGATCCGGCTTCGATAAAATATTCATTGGAATACATTTTTCAATTAAATTATAATACTTCATGGTACCTTTTTTAAATTGAATTGCCAGTTCTCCAGTAAAATACATATGTTCCAACGCAGCTCTGGATAATTTCGTATCACTCCAATACCAGGCTACTTTTTCATTCATATTTAAATCAGCTGAGCAAACTGCCCCAGATTCAGCGATCCTCTGTTTAATCAATTCATATACTTTTGATATTTCATCATTGCTCCGTTCAAAACACTGATGATACTGCCGTTCCCTTGCAAAATACGGCCAGTCCTCAACTAAAAATATAGAAAGATTCTTATCAAAATAGTCCACCAATCTACGCTCTGAATAAAGCAAGTCATAGAGCATCTGCTTTTCAAATCCCTTAATCCTTGACAATAAAACTAATTCAGCATTTTTACCGCAGACATCAATCGGGTCAAATTGTATACACCCCGCCTGACGAATAAACTCCAGAATTCCTGTCTTTCCGCTAAACTTATAATTGCCGATCAGTCCCTGCTTCAGCAGTATGAATAATCGGGCTTGTTTCCTTGTAAGGTTATATTCCACCATGGTACTCTCCTTGAATAGTATATGACTCTGCCTATCTTTTCTTATAAATTACAATCACTATCCTTTAGTAACTTCGCCTGTGCCATCGATTCATTTTGAAAGTGGATGCCATAAAATGTTCCTTTTTTATTCGCATGATAAGTATACTCTTCCACAAAATCAAAATAAATCCCGGCATCTTCAAGTAAACTTTTCGAATAATTAGTATAAGAACTTCCTCTGTTATCCAGTTTATTATCCCATTGAAGAACTTTTGCATCCAGCAATTTCGTTTCTGATAAAAACAACATATATTTTGTTCGTATTATATTTCTCTAATAGTATCATTGTTACTGATTTTTTTCAATATACAATCCCTGTTGATAATACCTTTTAGATAAAAATATCAGAATTGCAAAAATAAATAATACACTTCCTGTTGTAATCATCATAGAATCAATGGGAATTAAATCTGCAAGAGGACCAAATACAGCCATACCTAATGGCATACATCCGCAAAACATGATATTCATGAAGCTGAATACCCTTCCCTGCATTTCCTGTTCTACTTTTTCCTGTAGAATAGTCATAGATGCTGACTGAACAAAAGGAATCGAAAAACTGATCAAAAACATAAACGCTGTAAATAGTAAGAATGCTTTCGATAACCCCAGACACACTGCAAATCCTCCATAGAACAAAACTCCGTATGCTAAGGATTTACAGCGATTCTTAAAGCCTCCCCATACACCGATAAATAATCCTCCCAACATCATTCCTGCAAATCCTGCCATTTCGTTAAGCGACAAATATAAATAACTCGCCCCAAACAATCTCTCTATCATAAGTGCTGTTAAAAAGCCGGATGGTACGCTTAAGAAAATAAAAAAACCGTAAATCATTAATGTTCTTCCTATAAATTTATTCCTGATAATATAAGAAATTCCGGCTTTTACATCACCTATAAGTGAACTGTTCCGTTGTATTCCTACTTCATTATGTTCTGGAATTTTCAGCAGACATAATACAAAAATACCAATCATTGCTGTACCTACATCAATAAACAGGACACCATCAATGCTCCCTAATTCAAGAATTGTTCCTGCTGCTAACGGAGCTGCAAATTGTACCATTGATTGCACACTGCTGTTAATTCCGTTAATTTTCATGAGCTTATCTTCCGGTACCAATTGTGGCAGCATTGCATTTACTGCAGGAGTCTGCACCCCAGCGCCCAACGATCGTATGACAGACACAACGACAATCCCAATTAATATATATTCCTCCTGATTACCTGACAAAACAAATAGTGCAAGAAATAAGCTGGCTAATGCTATAACTGCATCCGCAATATTAATTAGAATTTTACGGTTAAAACGGTCAGTCCATACTCCGGCAAAAAAAGAAATTAACATTTGTGGCAAATAAGAACACAACGTTAAAACGGTCATCCAAATACCTGAGGATGTCTCGAAAGTTACATACCAGATAATTGCAAATTGTACAAGTGATGATCCAAATAATGTAATGCATTGGCTGGTTAAAAATAATAAAGTTTTTGATTTCCACTTTTCAGATGTATTTATTGTCATAACTAAATATCCTTTCCATTATAGGCTTTCCTTTTTATGTTTTCTTTTAGCATTTGGGATTATATCAAATTACAAAACATTGGTGGCAAAGTGGATGGTTAAGAGCTAAGTTAATTATAATTTAGAATAATTAAAGAATTTTTTATATTAGAAAGAATTATGGAAAGCTTATATAGAAAGCATTACCTGGACTTAAATATTAAACAATAAAGAGTCTATTATTAGGAAAACTAAAATAAACAAAAAAATAAGCCCTTGCAAAATTATTATTTTACAAGGACTATCACGTGCGTGAGAAGATTCGAACTCCCGGCCTTTTGGTCCGTAGCCAAACGCTCTATCCAGCTGAGCTACACGCACATATTTAATTGATGATTCTGAATGCCGGCGACCGGAATCGAACCGGTACGGGAGATTAGTCCCGCAGGATTTTAAGTCCTGTGCGTCTGCCAGTTCCGCCACGCCGGCATTTCATGGTATCACTACCAAATGGGACCTACAGGGCTCGAACCTGTGACCCTCTGCTTGTAAGGCAGATGCTCTCCCAGCTGAGCTAAGATCCCATGGGA
>OASR01000047.1_pt1 | contig 93554 bp, 72 predicted proteins | sample 1475751 | NCBI WGS metagenome assembly OASR01 (sample SAMEA2579907, study PRJEB22360) | human gut metagenome | biome: human gut; feature: human-associated habitat; material: faeces | place: Denmark | collected 2008/2010 | reverse complement strand
TGAACCGAGAAATGCATCAGGATTTCTCGGTGAATGCCCGCGTGCCGCCAAAAAGGACTTCGGAAAGGTTAGAAAATACCAGTTCTGCGGCCAGCTGACGGAGTCCATACCAGTTTCCCACGCCCATCTTTCCGTACACTACCTACATCTACGAAGCGTATTTAATCAGCAAAACCCCAATATAATGCATTTAATAGTACACATATAAACCCTTCGATATAGTACTATCACACAGAAAATCCCCCCGGCAGATTTTCATCCATCGGGGGGAATCTCATACATTGCACGCTACAAAGTCAAAATATTATAATCGTTTTGTACTGATTTTATTTCGATCACAATACTTACTTCCCTTTCACTGTTTTTACAGTACTCCATTTACCATAGACTTTTTTGCCCATAGAATTTGTCGTATATCCTCTGGCTCTTACATAATATGTCTTTTTCTTTAAGCCTTTGAGTGTATAAGAAGTATTCTTAGTAGTTTTCGTAACCGGTTTACCCTTAAATGTTTTCTTTAAGGAATATTGAATCTGATAACCGGTTGCTGCTTTATCTTTTGTAAGTGTTACCTTTATTTTGCCCTTGGTGCTCTTGGTAGATTTGATCTTTGCTTTTCTGCCAACTAATGCTAATGCATTGGAATCCTTCTTCGCATTATTTCTGGCATCTGCAATTGCTTTATCTGCCGCAGCCTGGGCTGCCTGAGCTGCTTTCATTGCACTCTCGGCTGCACTTTGTGCTTTTTCTGCTGCAATTCTGGCTGCTTCGGCATCCTTTTTCTTTTGAGCCGCATCTGCTGCTGCTCTTTCCGCTTCTTCTTTTGCTTTTTTAGCTTCTGCTGCCGATTCAGCCGCTGCTTTTGCTGCTGCTTCCGCTGCTGCTTTCGCTGCTAATGCATCTGCTCTCGCTGATTCCGCTGCTGTTTTGGCCGCTATCGCTTCCATTTTTGCAGCTTCTGCTGCTGTTTTCGCTGCAATGGCCTCTGCTTTTGCGGCTTCTGCTACTGTTTTCGCTGACTCCGCTGCTGTCTTTGCTGCCGCTGCATCATTTTTCGCATTGACTGCAGTATCTCTTGCTGCTTCCGCTGCTGCTTTTGCTGCTACCGCATCATCTTTTGCGGTTTCTGCTGCCTTTTTGGCTTTGTCTGCTGCCGTTGCTGCGGTTTCTGCTGCAGTTTGTGCCGTTTTCGCTTCATTTCTCGCGGTTTCTGCTGCACCTTGGGCTGCTTCTGCTTTTCCTTTGGCTTCTTCTGCCTTTTTCTGGGCTGCTTCTACATTAGTCTGGGCTGTTGCTGCCTTAGCCTGAGCTTCTTCTGCCTTCTTCTGAGCTGCTTCAGCTGCAAGTCTTGCTGTCTCTGATTTTCCTGATTCCGCCAATGCCTTATCCGCTTCAGTTTTTGCTCTGTCTGCTTCAGTTTTGGCTTTATCTGCCTCTGCCTTTGCTTTTACTGCTTCATCTGCCGCTTTTGCCGCTTCGGTAGTCGCTGTTCCTGCTGAACTTGCTGCCGCCTCTGCATCTGCTTTTGTCTTTATGGCATCTGCATTGGCCGCATCTGCTGCTTCCTTAGCTTCTTCCGCTGCTTTGATCGCTGCTTTTTTTGCCTCTTCCACAACTTCTGTGGCTTCATCATTCAAACCTTCTATAGCCTTTTTCAGATCATTGATAACACCGTCACGCTCCGGGAATGTAAGGCTTGCATATTCTACTCGTTCTTCCGCTATCACAATTGCACTCTGAAGTGCTGCAAAGCTTTCCTCTGTATATTTTTTAGGATCATTCTTGTATGCTTTTGCTTCCTCAATAGCAGTTTCCAGCGGTTCACGCTCATCACACAGATTGTACGGCAGCAATGCATCCATCGCTCTGTTTAAAGCTTCTGTTGCATTGTCGATCTCGCTCTGTGCAGGAACTTTTGGATCGTTGTTATTTACTTTCAGGGAATCCGCTTCTACTGCCTTGAAATTATTCCAGGATTTACGGGTATACACGGTATACTCATGCTCTTCCCATGACTTTTCGCTGGTATTTTTCGGATTTACCTTTTCATTTGCCGTGTTCAGAGCCTCTTCCAAAGCTGTTCTGTCCAGCAATACCAGTGCTTTCACTGCAGAATCAATTGCAAAAATATAATCTGCTGTTCCCTGATCCGTATAAACATTACCATTTTTGTAGTCTTGGGCATCTTTTATTTTACTGATCAGATCTGCAAAGCTTTCCGGTGTATAATCCGTTTCCTTCAAAGCTGTTGCTTCACTTAATTTTTCCACAAGTTTTGAGATGTCTACCGGAACTGCGACCAAATTGGCAATGGCTTCCTCAAGGGATTCGATTGTACTTTCCAGCTGCTCAGCTGTTGTATCTGCACTTTGGTATACCGATGCTGCTGCCGCCAGTATTTCATTGACCGCTTCCACACTTTCCTCCGTATACATTCCGGATCTGATTCTGTCTGTAACTTCCGTGATCTTGTTGAACAGAGGTGTTTTGTCAACACCTGCATTTTCATCAGAAGCAGGAATGTAGAAATAAGTTGTATAAGCAGGCAGTCCTGCAAAATAGTGGGGAACAAAAGTTTTCACGGATGCTTCCCCTCCGGAGGTCCCTGGTATTACATTTACGCTTAAACTAGGTACGTTGCGGGTTGGTGTTTCTCCTGTTGTGCCGCCTGTCATGGTTTCCGGTGTATTCATGACCACGTTTGTTCCTTCTCCTGTTGAAAGATAGGAATCAAGCTCTACTCTGGAGAGGTCTTTCACATCTGTTGCAGCCATAACCAAAGGTCCATTCATAAGAGAACCGTACCATTCTGAATCACATTTACCTGGCAGGTAATCCACATTAAAGCCAAATGGCATAGTTACCACGATTGTATCATCAGATGACCAGGTTCTCACACCTGTTGTAACATAAGAACTCGGCTCATAGCTATCAGCCAGAGAAGTTCCGTTAAGGGTGATATCGAAATCTTTTGTTGCCCAGAAAGGAACACGGAATTTCATTTCAAATTCCCCTGTGCCTGCACCTGGTGTTACCGTAAAGGTAGATTCCTGAGCCGGGAACACGCAGGACTGCTGAATTGTAACATCCTGTTCTACCCATTTCGCTGTGGTAGGCATATACAGACCAACGTAAAATGTCTGTTTGTCTGCTGAGGTGAAATAAGCTGCTTCCTGATATTTAACATGATTCTCTGTACCAGAACCGGAACAGCAGGTATTGCCGGGATTAGTGGCATTTCCGGTGCTTCTCTTTCTGGTAGTATTGGGATAAATGGAATAACCGTAGGATACCTGGTTGGATTTGCTTCCCGGTACAATAGATCCTATGATCTGGTTGTAAAGCAGACGTTCGTAATAATCCATGTACTTTGCATCGTCCGGATTGTAGGTGTTAAGGTCCTTGGTCAGCTTAAGCATGTTGTAAGCTGCACAGGTCTCACAGATTTTATCCGAGTTATTGGTATTCACAACCCCAATCTGATTATAGGTTCCTGCAAATTTCTCTTCGTTACTGTTATTGCCTCCTACACCACCAATGGTGAAGGAATAGCGTCCGATAATATAATCCCAGAAGTTTTCAGCGATATTATAATATTTCGCATCGTTGCTGCCTTTAAAGTTCCAAAGTGCGCCGATGATCTGAGGAATATGCTGATTACAATGTAAGGTTCTGATAGAATCCCTGTTATCAGCCAGTGATGAGAAGAACGGAATATTGCCGGTATCACTGCTGGCACCATTGTTATCAAAGCACGTGGATGCTTCCAGCAATTTAGCTGCTTCATCTTCATTGCCCTGTGATTTCATAATATCGGAAAGTCTTGCCAGTGTTTCATTTACACCGCCAAATTCTCCGGCAATGTATAAAGCCCACATACTGTCACGGTAACCTGGTGAATTTGCATCGGGACGTGTGCCTTCTTTTGTACAATAGTGAAGTCTGTTCCATACCCACATACCCATATCTTTAGCAATAGCAAGGGCTTTATCGGCTACTGCCTGCTCATCTGCACTTCCGCCATCCAGGGCGTAATAGATGTCCACAAGGCCGGCAAGCTGTTTATGCAGGGAATAATAAGGTGCCCATACGCCGTAATTGTCCATATTTCCATCATAAGGAGCATAGTTTTCAATGAGGATAAGATGTTCGGGCTGGATTGCATTGATATATCCGTAACCAAACAGGGAAGGATCTCTTGGCGCAGTTGCATCATCCATTAATCGGACGTTTGTCATTGCCCTTACTTCAGCATCCGTTGAATATCGGTCACGTGCTTCACGGAATCTGTCTTCCGTAGGAAGTTTGACAAATGTCATCTCCTGCATTTCACGCATTTCATCTGTCATTCTTTTCATTCTGCTCATAAGCTGGGTCTTTTCCTCTTCGGTTGCACCGGAAGCATAAGCAAATGCAAGTCCGGACAGATAATGTCCATAGCCGTGGCCTTTGAGCTTGGTTGTTCTGGAATCCCAGCCGCCTGGTGCCGCATAGCCTTCCGTACTAAGTCCGAAAGTTTCCCGGTAGTTATAAAGCATACGGGTCACATCTACACCCAGTATATATTCGATCTGATTGTCTCTGTTTAAAGTCAGTCTGTTAGCCTCGCCATCAGGATCATTTTCAAGGGTAACTTCATTTAATGGTAAAGTTTCTGCAAGCGGATTGTTAGAAGGTACAACTGTCTCCCCTTCCACAACTGTAATTTCTGCAGTAACCTGGTATCCGTTTGTTATGGCATTATCCCCAAGTACGTTTCCGTTTAAGCTGTAGATATGTCCAACCGGATATTCTGCCTGTGCAGTCTGAGCTGCAGTGGTGTAGCCTTCCCAGCTGACTCTGCGCTGCTCGGATTCACCGTTGCTGTAAAGAACCTTTACAAAGTTAGGTAACTTAGGAGCATTACCCACCGGGCATTCAATACTGAGCGGCTCGCAGGATACAATCGACTTGCCGGCTCCCGGATATGCAGGAATGGTGACTTCCCATTCACGTGTTAAGGATGCTGCACCAAAAGCTGCCGTTGCGGTCAGTTTCACCGTTGCATCCCCTTGTCCTGAAGGTGGTCTGAGAACGCTTCCGTCTGTCCACAAATATTGGGAATTTTCCGTATTCCATGTAAATACAGATCCAAATCTTCCTTCCTGAGGGAATGTAAAGTTGGTCGTTCTGTTAGATACATCTCCAATATCAATGGCATCCAAATCAGTTCTGGCAATTTTTTCATCATCCATTGCAGCAAATACAGAGAATTCAAATTGTTTCACTGCGCTGAAATCTCCATTCACTGCCGTAGCTGTGATCTGGCCTGTGGCATCCGGTTCTCCGTTTGCCGGGCGGGTTACTTTACCGTCATTGCCCAAAGCGGGATCTGTTGATTCCGACCAGGTAATGGTACTGCCGTTGGAGCCAGTTGTGGGAAGATCAACATCATTTAGAAGTTCCATCAGGAAATCTTCCTGGATCTCAGCTAAATCTGCTACAGCAGGATCCACATAACCGAATACTTCCCATTCACTTAGACCGATACCAGGTGCTGTGCCGGAATTTCTTTCTGCCGTTATATTTAACCGCACCGCTTTTGTAATAATCGGGGTGTCCAGCGTTACTACATTCCATTTGGTATTGGTTCCCCAACGTTTCGGTGACGGCCACGGTTTATTGGCTTCTGCTCCGCCTTCACCGGTAAATGTTGCTGAATTGCCATCGGTTCCAACAGGACCGTAGTCAACCCACTCATCGTTTTCTAAGTACTGAAGGTTACAGTCCCTTGCCCAGCGGACTCCGCCATCTGTGTAAATCCACCACATAACTCTCATAGATTCTACCACTTGGGGCTGATCCCAGGTGTACTGAATCCAAAGGGGATTATCCGGATTTCCATACTGTGTGCCCCATGTGTTCCACACGGTTCCGGTATTGCCGCTTGCAAGTTTTCCGTCTTTTGCATTAGCCGCCACTGAACCCCCGTTGGCATATGGCGCTTCTACTTTTGCGGAAAGTGCAATATTACCGTCTTCCGCTCCGTAAGGATCCAGCCTCTCCATATCCTGTGGAACAGATGCCGGCTCGGTAACAGGTGAAGCTGCTGCCGGTAATACTACGCTGCTGATCATTGATAAAATAATAAGTAATGAAACAATCATATTCGTTCTTTTTCTACGTAAACTTTTTGTTCTTTTTCTAAACATAAGTTCTCCCTTCTCCATTAAACAACACAAAGTTAATGATTGCTAAATCCTGTTCTTCCTAGTACTGGTATCGCATACCCCCTGACTTTTATATTTTTACACCGGAATCCGAAAAGACCCCCCGGAACATTCAGCAACGGTAGAAATGACTGCCTGCCGCGCCTGCATTCCTGAAATCCCGATATTTGTTAACACAGCCATGCAACTTAATACACGTCTACGGAAACAATCTCATTTCTCAGTAATATATCGCTCCTATTGTCATTTTTCCTAAAACAAATAATTACATATTTTTTGTTTTAGAAACTATTTTTTTTAAATAAACGCGGATTGTAAGGATAAGTTATTTATACTACCAAACTGTTTCATTATTTACCTTATTCTATCAAACTCCAAAAAGAAATGCGTTCGATATTTTTTGACAAAGGTGTGATATTTTTCTTTTTTACTTATATCTACCAAAAGCATCGCAAATATAACGCAATATTAGTGGTCTTTCCCTTACTATAGTTCTTCATTTTTTGATTTGGTTACGATTATTCTAACTTTAGAAACGTTTCCAATGTTTTTTTTGACAAGCAGCTCTTGTTTTTGCACAAAAAAATGCCAGAGACCTGTTCATGCCTCAGTCTCTGGCATTCATCACAAAAACAAATTCTCATACTACGCAATGTTGTCATCATTCAAATACTATTTTCCCGTTACTTTACTCAATACATAGAATGCTGCTGTTCCATACATTCCTTTATCTCGGCAAATCGGTTCATATGCCCATCCACTTTTCTGCTTGCCTCTAAAATTTCATCTGACGTTAAATTACGTCCTTCTTCGATCAGGCGTTCCAGCTTTTTACAATCCACTTCCATTGCGTATTTGTACCAATTCTTTTGAATATTCTGTAACCATCTCTTCATACGTTTATCTCCTTTGTAATTCTAATAGTGTGTGAGTAGTTCTAATAGAGTTAGTATAACACATCTGGTATGTCGAAGTCTGTCGAAACAAGTGCGAAATTAATATTTTTTTCTATTATTTTGTAAAAAAAAGCAGCAGACAAAACCATATCTTTGGTTTTATCTGCTGCCTGCTAACATCCTATTCTTTTTTATTCCTCATCATCGAACAAGTAAGGTTTTACTGCTTTGCCTCCTTAACCAGAACCTCAATTACATGGAAGATTCTATCCTGCTCTTTGGGCGCCAGTTCTTTCATGATATCTACAAAAGCGGAAGCTTTAATTTCTGCACCTCTGTCTAAAACATCTGCTAACAGCATGTCTGAGGTCACCTCCAGCGCATTAGCGATCCGTACAAAAGTTTCCAGCCGGGGTACTTTTACGCCTCGTTCGATGGCGCTCATGTAACTGCTGCTAAGCCCTGTCCTTTCTGCCAGTTCTTCCTGCTTCATGCCTCTTTCTTCTCTGCACCTTTGTATTCTTTTTCCAATTCGATTCATTATACCTGCCTCATTTGTAATATAGTATTGGATATTCCCGAAAGTCCTTGATTTTTAAAGGATAATCCCTTTCTTGGATATACTCATATTATATACCGGATGTACAAATTTGACAAGAAACTCTATTCAGAAAGCATATCAATATATTCTTCTGCAAATTTAGAAGCCACAGCTCCATCCGCCGTTGCGGTTACGATCTGCCGAAGGGGTTTCGTCCTTACGTCACCTACTGCAAATACGCCCGGGAGATTTGTTTTTGTGGTCTCATCAGCCACAATGTATCCACCTTCATCCAACTCAAGCTGGCCTTTAAACAAGTCTGTATTGGGTATTCTTCCTATCGCAACAAATACGCCGTCACATGCTACTTTAATCGTGTCGCCGCTTTCGATATCTTCTGTTACTACGCCGGTTACCTTCTTATCATGCAGGATTTCCTTTACTTTTGCATTCCAGATAAATTCTATATTTAAGCTCTGTTTCAAGGCTGACATATAGCTTTTGGATGCTCTTAACTGGTCTCTGCGGTGAACAAGATAGACTTTGTTACAGATCTTGGATAAAAACAGTGCATCCGCAACAGCAGTATTGCCTCCGCCAACTACCACAACTGTCTTATTGCGGTAGAACATTCCGTCACAGGTAGCGCAATATGCGACGCCCCTGCCCTTAAGTTTCTGTTCTTCTTCCAGTCCCATTTCCCGGGGATTTGCTCCCGTTGCCAGAATGACTGTCCTGGCAAAGTAATCTCCATCACTGGTATGGATTACTTTTGGCTGTGCACTTAGATCCACGGATTCCACTTCTGCAAATAAGGATTCCACCCCAAAGCGTTCTGCACCCTGGCGCATCTTTTCTCCCAGTTCAAATCCGTTTACACCTTCTTCAAAACCCGGATAATTATCTACCTGGCTGGTCGTCGCCATCTGTCCGCCAGCGGAAAGCTTCTCAATAACCATTGTCTTTAAATTTGCTCTCCCACTGTATAAAGCCGCTGTATATCCGCCCGGTCCGCCTCCTATAATAATCACATCTGATATCTTCTGTTCCATGACGTTCTCTCCTCTCCTACTCTCCCGCAATTCCCAGTTCCTGCATCCAGCCTTCTATCTGAGACTTTGCGGTGGGTGCTACCAGGGGTTCGCCAACTGCTTTTCCATTTTGAAACGCAATCAGAGTCGGAATGGTCATAACATCAAACTGCTCCGCCAGATCCGGTTCGTCATCAATATTAATCTTGCCCACTTTGATGTCATCCTGATAAGTTTCGGCAATCTGATCTACCGAAGGTGCGATTCTGGTACAATAACCACACCAGGGTGCCCAGAAATCCACTACGGTAATCCTGCTTTCCTCTATTTCCCTGTTAAAGTTTTCCTTTGTTAATAATGTTCCTGCCATTTGTATTTCCTCCGCTTTCTGTTTTATCTGATGTTTCAGCTCTCATTATTTGCTTATTTCATATTCTTGTTTCCACTTTCCTGTACTTGCTGTTTACCATACAAGTTTCATTTATTTCCTGTCATCCTCAATTGTATTTTCAACAGGCTTTTTCTCCTTAGATGCCGGTTCCCAGAATCCTACTGCCAGAATCAATCCAATAATTCCTCCAAAGACCATACTCTTAGCAGGGTCTGAAGTTATGGCACAGGTTCCGCTGATACACCCAATCTGCCAGTAATATAAGTATCCGGCAGCTATGCCTCCTGCTATAAAAATCAGAGGTTTTATAAATCTTCTCTTTGATTTCCCTGGTACTCCCATAGTTGCCTCCTTCTGTTTATTCAGATATGTGAATTATCATTTCTTATCTGTAACTTTTTTAGTTTCATTTATACTGTAATTATAATGGTTACAGTATGGTTTGTCAATATCTTTTCTAAAATTTATTTTTTACTTCCTGAAACTAAGAGAAAGGGGCTGTCGGTTAATACAGAATTTTAGCTCTTTCCAAGCAATAAAAATATTCCCACAGAAATCAAGGGATTTTAATTCTTGATTTCCTATGGGAATATTTTTTTCTTTTTCATTCACTGATATTTATTTATATTTCTTCCAATTGCATACAGCCACACGCTAATATTTCCGGTTGGGAAGTTCCTTTGCAGCTGTCTCAGCAGGATAAATCCCCTCTTCCACATACTGAAGTTTATCCACTGATTCCCCGCTCATAATTCTTTTTGCAATTTCCGCCACCCGGGGTCCATGCAGAGGATTGCATTCTATGGAAACATTTAATTTTCCTTCGATCATCGCCTCAAATGCTGCTTTGACTGCATCAAATGATACAATGACAATATCTTTTCCAGGCTTTTTCCCAATTCCTTCTATTGCTTCAATGGCTCCAAATGCCATATTGTCATTCTGGGCTATTACCACATCAATGTCCGGATACTTCTGAAGACAGTATTCCATTGCTTTTTTGCCTTTTGTCTGGATAAAATCCCCCAGCTGCTCCGATACAATCTCATAGTTCGTGTATTTTTTGATGGCTTCATTAAATCCTTTTGTGCGGCCTATTTCGGCAGTGGACCCGATTGTTCCTTTCAATATCGCAATCTGATGCCCGCCGCCGCTGCTCTCATCCCGTGCTTCCATATAATTGACCAGCCAGTCTGCCGCATCCCTGCCCTCCTTTTCAAAATCAGATCCAACCCAGCACGTATAGAGGGAATCATCCGTGACATTAATCATCCGGTCTACAACGATTACCGGAATGCCTGCATCTCTTGCCTCCTCCAGAACCGTTTCCCATCCGTCTTCTGTAACAGGTGCAATTACGATAACATCAACTTCCTGTGAGATGAAATCCCGTACCGCTTTTGTCTGATTCTGCTGCTTTTGCTGTGCATCGGAGATCAGGAGGCGGAAGCCATTTTCCACACTCAGCGCTTCTTTCATCGATTCCGTATTGGCAATTCTCCAGTCCGATTCCGCCCCGATCTGAGCAAATCCCACTGTTATCAGGCTCTTTTCTTCCGCAGATATTGTCTCTCTGTGGTTCGTCGTCATAGAGCACCCTGCCAGGAGCATGCTGGCTATTGTAATACAAAGTATCCATATTTTCTTCTTTTCCATTTTCCTACCGATCCTATTTTACAACAAACTCTGTTTATACAACACTTTTCATTCGATAATCTTTTGGCGTACATCCCACTTCTTTTTTAAATATGTAATAAAAATAATGCGCGTCCCGGTACCCCAGCCTGCTGCCTATGTCCGAAGTTTTCATACTGCTGCATCTAAGCATCTCTTTCGCCTTATTGAGTCTGGTATTAGTCAGGTATTCCACAAAAGTCTTACCCTCCACCTGTCTGAATACTCTGCTGAAATGGTTCGGACTTACATTTACATAAGCGGCAACCGCATTCAGCGAAATTTTTTCATCCCCGTAATGCTCATTGATATAATCCTTTGCATCTTCAATCCATCCCTCCAGACGGCTTTTGGACATTTTGTCCCGGGTCTCGATGCAGAGTTCCAGTATTTTAATCAGATAGTTTCTTGTCAGCTCTCTGGAACTGATATTTGCAAGGAGATCCCCTACCTTTGTGTGGTGCTCTTTCAGTGTTTCTTCTTTATTACCTATCTTCTTCAGGAAACGCAGTGCTGCAAAATTTGTATCCAGCACAATATACTGCCGAAAAATCATAGACTCCATGTTTGCTTTTCCGATGCTTTCGATATATTTGTCTATAAAATCTTCCGCTTCCAATCTGGAGCCGTTTTTCAGAAAATCTTCCAGGGTATCCTTGTCCATCTTCCCCATGTCGATCTCATCCATATTAATCTTCAGTCCCTGATCCCGGTCCATGTCCGCAATCTCAGTGCTGAACACCACCTTCTTAGACTGGTCAAAAAGCCGGTAAGCAAATGCCTTATTAGCCTGATAATAGCATTTTGTAATGTCTCCCAGCCTTGCAAAGCATTGTCCCACACCGGCGAAATACCGGTAACCCGTCCACAACCGGATCACCTGCTCCAGAGTCTCCAGGATATTGTGGACGGTACCGTTTAACTCATCCCGGTCTTTTCCCTTGACAAGAACTGCACCTCCTTCTGATTCCCGGTTAAAATATACTGCCTTATACTGTCCTCTCTCCAACTTTTCTGCTATTTTATTCATCAATGCCTGTTCGGATAAGTTTGACTGTCCCTCTGTTTTATCCGGCCAGCACTGGAACAGGATAATATTATAAGCCTTGGCTGCAAGGTCTATCTGAAGCTGCATCCCTCTGGAAATAATCTCAGATACGGAACACCTGTCTGAAATCATGTCATTAAACAATTGATTCTTTTTCAGAATTCTTTTCTTCTCACGTTCCAGTTCATAACGTTCTATATACTTTCTCTTCTGTTTCTCCCTTTCAATCTGCTCTTTGACCTGAATCATAATATTCAGAAGCTTTCTGGAATCCACAGGTTTTGACAGATAATCTACAATTCCGATTTTAAGTGCCCGGTTGGCATAGACAAAGTGTTCAAATCCACTGATGATGATAATTTTAATCTGGGGCATCTCTTTTTTTACCAGTTCACTCAGTTCCAGTCCATCCATAAATGGCATCATAATGTCTGTGATAAGCAGATCCGGTTTTGTTTCCTGAATCATGGGATATGCCAGTTCTCCGTCACCAGCTTCTCCCACAAGACACAGCCCATTCGCTTCCCAGTCTATCCTGCGTTTGATTCCTTCCCGGATGACAGTTTCGTCTTCCACTATAAAAACTTTAATCATAATAAATCTCCCTTTTTCCTATTCCACTACTTTGCTGCACAAAGGTATCTTGAAGTTCACCTCCGTTCCAACACCGTATTCACTGGTGATATGTATTTTACACTCCTCTCCGTAGATCAGGCTCAGCCGCTCATTGACATTTAAAAGTCCAAATCCCTTTTTGCTGTCGGAAAGCTTCTCTCCTTTTAACTCATTCTCCAAACTGGTTAATTCTTCCGGGCTCATTCCCCGTCCGGTATCTTTTACGGAAAAGTGAATATAGTCTCCTATCCGGTATCCTTTTACACTGAGCTTTCCTTTTCCTCTTTTGTTCTTAATCCCGTGATAAAGGGCATTTTCTACAATTGGCTGCAGGCAGATCTTCAGAATATAATTGCATCTGATCTCCTGATCCATCTCCACCTCATAGTCCAGAATATCCTGATAGCGGAACTGCTGGATCATAAGATAACTTCTTACATGGGATTCTTCCTCTGCCAGGGTAATAAACTCCTGCCCCTTGCTTAAAGTAGTACGAAAGAAGATGGAAAGCTGGTCCACCATCTGTACAACCTGTTCATTTTGCTCATCTTCTGCAAGCCAAATGATAGTATCCAGGGTATTATACAGAAAATGAGGATTGATCTGCGCCTGCAGTAATTTTAGTTCTGTCTTCCTCAGATGGATCTGTTCATTGCGGACATCTTCCACCAGGCTTCCGATCTTCTTAACCATACTGTTAAAGCTGTTTCCCAGCACCTCCATCTCTTCCATGGGGTCGATCCGTACCTGAATATTAAAATTCCCTTTTGCAACCTCTTTGGTGCTGTCACATAACTCCCGCACCGGACGTTCAATACTTTTAGAAATCCTGTTTGTCAGAATCAACACCAAAAATATAATAGATGTTCCAATCATAACACAATATTGAATAGATGTCCTTATCTGAACTTCCAGTTCCGTTTTCACCACTTTTGCATGTTCCGCTTCATATCGGATGTAATCTGACATTTTTTCATCCACCAGCTCTGTAAACTGATAAATATCTTTGTCCAGTATTTCCGTATTGTCTTTCCTGCCCAATACCGGTTCATTTTTCTCGATGGATTTCATCGTGTTTTGCAGCTGTTTTAAAAGGCGGAGTATTGCATCGATCCTGTCTACGCTGTTTTCCGTAGTGGCAGTCTCTTTTAACTTTTCTAAAATAATCTTCGCCTCGTTTATGTCCTCATAAGGCTTCACTTCTTCAAATGTAACAGCCCCTGCCACAATCCGGTACATTTTATAATCCAGTTCATTGCGAAAATCAGAATTAAACTCCGTAGCCGCCGCCATATTGTTAATTACCGCACTGTATTTCTCATTATAAGAAACCATCAGCAGAATCATCCAAATAATTAATATAATAAATGGTATAATAATCCCGCTTCTGAGAATCATCAGCTTTCTTCTGATCGAACATCTGTCAAACCGGGACTCCACTTCCTTTAAACCCATTGGTATCTTTCTCCCTCTGCCGCTTTTATCCGGATCATTAACATAAAACCCGAAATATATATTTTATAATTGACAAAAAGGGCCTATCAGATATTCTTTCAAGAATCGCTCTGGATCAGACCCGAAATGTTAGCTTTATAATTATTATAAGAATTATACTTTTTACGATCAATGGGTTTTCTTATCAAAAAAGTACGAAAATGTGTCATTTATCTCTTCTCCTTTTTTTGTACTTTAATGCGGTAATCCTTCGGTGTACACCCTTCCATCTTCTTAAACAGATAGTAAAAGTAGTGGGAATCCTTATACCCCACATCATATCCCACATCTGAAATTCTGATATTGGTACTTCGTAACAGTTCTTTCGCCTGTTCAATCCGGATATCAGTCAGGTATTCTACAAAGGTGATTCCTGTTTCCTGGCTGAAGATACGGCTGAAATGGTTGGGGCTTACATTGACCCAGGCTGCCGTTGTATTGAGGGAGATATCCTCATCGTTATAATGGGAGCGGATAAAATCTTTAGCACTCTCTACCATATCTGCATATTTATTGACTGCAGCCAGCTCCCTTATGTCCATACAGCTTTCAAAACTCTGCATGATATACTGCTTCGTCCTGCCAATAGAATGGGTGAACATCATGATGTCACCAAATTCAGGAAAACGCTTCTGCAGATCTTCCCGGCTGCGCCCGATGCTTTCTAAAAACTGAATGATCTGCAAATTAACATCCAATACGATATACTGCCGGAACATCAAAGAATTCATATTATTCTCACCAATGCTTTGGATAAGATTTTCTACGAACAGTTCAATGTCACTTTTCAAACCGCTTTTCAGGAAATTTAATGCAACCTTACTGTCTGTATGGTCCGCAGAAATATTTTTTAAACTGAATGTTTCGTCTTCCTCCAGATTTTTGGCATAAATGTCGTCACCATAGAGAACTTTGTTTCCCTGTGTGAGGAAACGGTAGGTGTATGCTCTGTTTGCAAATCGATAACTAATGGGGATATCTTCCAGATCGGTTATTGTGGTTCCAATTCCGATAAAATAAATGAGATTTTGTGTTTCATCCGTTTTCTGTGAGATCGTCCGGATGCATTTTGAAATTGTCTGATCTACTTCCTTTGGGGACTTTCCTGTAATTAACAACGCGGATCCTTCCGCTATATGATCAAAATAAATTAAACTTTTATCATTCTCAAATGTCTCTACCAGAAAATCTTCTGCCTGCATAAAATCCTGCCGGTAATCCATACGTTCATCATAGCTGGACGCTGAGATTTTGTATAGTAAAAAATTATAAGCTCCTGCTTCCAGCTCAATCCCCAGGTCTTCTCCTCTCTGCTTTAGCTGGACAGCGGTGCGCTTACCGCTTACCAGTTCATGATAGAACTGATATTTTAATATTTCATAATCTTTTTGCGTTTCCCTCTCGTATTGTTCCAGGAACTGTCTCTGTGTCCGCTCCTCTTCTAATTCCTCTTTCATTTCCAACAGTGACTGAAGCAGTCTTGCGCAGGTAACGGGCTTTAAAAGATACTCTGCCACCCCCAGCCTGATTGCCTGCTTTGCATATGAAAAATCATCATACCCGCTTATAATTAGAATTTTTATCTCAGGTAACTCTTCCTTCACCACCCTGCATAATTCTAAACCGTCCATAAAAGGCATTTTAATGTCGGTAATGAGAATATCCGGCCTTATCTTTCGAATCATCGAGAGTGCCTTTTCCCCATCTTCTGCCTCGCCTGAAAAGAGAAAGCCGTTTTCTTCCCACTTTACCCTCTTTTTAATACCTTCCCGAATAGTCATTTCGTCTTCTGCCAGAAATACTTTAATCATATTGTCCTCCGTCCTTAAGCATATTTCCACACCATTGACCATACTACTCCCCAGATCGTGTTCGAAAATTCTGCAAAAATTACAGATGTGACTCACGGTACAGCATAGTATATTATCGTTATAATAACTATCAAAAGCAATAGTGTAAAAATAATCTTCGTATTTTTATACAATATTTTCTATAAAAAAGAGCCGTCATAAAAGCGAAATTCCGGTAATTCACGATCTCACCGGTATGCACCAATGATCAGATCTTCGCTCAATTACAGAAGTTTGTGCTTAAATTGACAGCCCTGCTATTTATGTTTTGATTCTAAAGCTCTGTATTTTCTTTATTTTTTCAATTTCATTCTGGCAAATATTGATTGTAATACGATGAAGAAACAAAGCAATGCAGATAATACAATTCTTACCCACCAGCTGGACAGCGTACCCTGGGTTGTGATCAAACTGGATATAGAACCTTTAATCAGTACGCCGAACAGGGTTCCAAATGGAGTACCAACACCTCCGCTTAACAGCGTACCTCCGATAACGGCTGAAGAGATCGCATCCATTTCCAATCCTTTTGCCTGTTCAACAAATCCTGCACAGCTGTTGAGGCAGAAGAGGAATCCGCCGATTCCGGCTAAAAGACCATTCAGTATGTATGCACACAATTTCGTCTTCCGTACATTAATCCCCATCATTAATGCGCTCTGCTGGTTTCCACCGATTGCATATAACTTACGTCCGAATTTTGTATATTTCATAATGATAATGACAACTACCAGTATAATCAGGGCTATGACCACCGTGGGATAGATATACGCCGCCTGGAAGACGCCTTTCTTACTCACAGTTCCAAAAGGCATGTTTATTTTAAAGTTTGCCCAGCTTAAAAACACTTCATTTTTAATGGAAATCATGTCGGTGCTGACGATGGCAGTCAGCCCTCGTCCAAAGAACATACCTGCCAGAGTGACAATAAAAGGCTGTATGTCCAGATAGGATATTAAAAATCCCTGAATTACGCCATATGCCAGGCCAATCACCAGTGCCAGCAGTACAGCCGTATAGGCACTTGCTCCATTATTCTCCATCTGATTTGCAGCCACCATACATACCAGCGCGGTCACAGACCCTACGGAAATATCAATTCCTCCTGTGATCATTACGATGGTCTGCCCCATGGCGATTACCAGAAGTCCTGCATTTGAAATAAACAGGTTTAAGAACATCTGGGGCTTTGCAAATCCTTTATCATTGAAAATAATCATACCGGCGGCATACATGATTACGAACAGCAGAATTGTAATCATAAGGAGGAAGCTGTTTCCATTCAGCTTTTTCTTTTTATTCAAACTTTTCATTACTGATTACCTCCTTGTGCGGCTAATTTTTTTGTGTCTTTTTTCGCAGTCAGATTTTTGAAGAATTTTTTGAATACCTCGCTCTGCAGCGTTACAATGATTACAACTACAACGGCTTTGTATACCGGGAGCTGGTCAGCAGATACGTTCATTGCATAAAGTGTTGTAGTCAGAGCCTGAATGGTATAGGCACCGATTACAGACCCCATCAGACTGAATTTACCGCCGCTTAAGATGTTTCCCCCAAGGGCAACTGCAAGAATGGCATCCATTTCCAGGTTCAAACCAATATTATTAGCATCTGCGGAATAGATTCGGCTGGATGCTGCGATTCCGGCAATTCCTGCAAGCAGGCCGCACAGCACATAGGCGAGAAACTTAATCATTTTAGAATTCAGTCCCACCAGGCGGGATGCCGCTCCATTGATTCCAACACATTCAATATATAAGCCTAATGCAGTTTTCTTAAGTACCAGATTGATGATGATGATTACAATAATTGCTATGAATATTGGCGTTGGTATCGGACACTTGCCGATATAACCGCCTAATACCTTGTAAGATTCCACACGTACATAAGTGATCTGTCCCTGGGTAATCAGCTGTGCAATACCTCTGCCTGCTGTATACAATATCAACGTTGCAACCATAGGCTGAATATTGAGATGCGCAACCAGAAAACCATTAAAGGAACCGCAGATCATTGCCACAATTAATGCTGCCAGTATTGCAATAATCAGAGGATTCTGAAATGTATTGGTTGATACTTCTCCGCCGGATAAGATCTGACAGCAGACAGCACCTGCCACTGCCATGGTAGCTCCCACGCTGATATCCTGCCCGCCGCTGGCTGCGGTAACTAAGGTCATACCCACTGCCAGAATAACAAGCTCTGACGCACGGTTGATGACATCGATGATATATCCATACAGCACACCATTGTTCAGAGAAATTTTGAAGAAGCTGGGAGTTGTAATTACATTTACAAGCAATACGACCAGCAGACATACAATCGGCATGAACAGACGCATCTTCGTTATTTTTTTAAAGTCCATTTTCTGTTTCATGTTATTCCTCACCTCCTGCAATTGCTTTCATAATACCTTCCTGTGTCATTTCATCTCCGCTGATCTCACCTACTTTTTTCCCATCCCGGAGTACGCCCATGCGGGAACAGGTACGGATCATTTCTTCTACTTCTGAAGAAATAAAGGTTACAGCCATTCCTTCGGAAGCCATCTTCAGTACCAGTTTCTGAATCTCTGTCTTTGTTCCGATATCAATTCCCCTGGTAGGTTCATCCAGAATCAGATATTCCGGATTGGTCAGCAGCCATCTGCCGATGATTACCTTCTGCTGGTTTCCGCCTGAAAGGCTCTTAATTGGGGTTTCACGGCTGGCTGTTTTGACTTGAAGCATCTCAATATACTTATCTGCCGCTTCTTCCATCTCCTTGCGGCTCATTGGTTTGAACATCCCCCGCTTAGCCTGAAGAGCAATAATGATATTTTCCCGCACCGATAAATCTGCGATAATTCCTTCTTTTTTCCGGTCTTCCGGCAGGTATGCCATCCCCAGCTTCATCGCATCTATAGGCGCGTGGATCTTCACTTCTTTTCCGTTTACCATGAGTTTTCCACAATCCGCCTTATCTGCACCGTAGATCGCCCTTACAAGTTCCGATCTGCCGGATCCCAGCAAGCCGGTAAGTCCGATTACTTCACCCTTATGTATGTCAATGTCGAATGGTCTTATTGTTCCGGTATGCCCAAGCTTTTCCGTACTGATTACCGGCACGCCTTCTTTTGCTTTGGACTCTTCTCTGTCCCCTTTAATGTCAGCCAGATCATCAAAATCTTTTCCCATCATCTTTGCTACCAGCATTACTCTTGGAAGATCCTTGATTTCATATTCTCCCACCAGTTCTCCATTTCGCAGAACGGTAATGCGGTCACAAACGGCATAAACCTGCTCCAGAAAATGTGTTACAAAGACGATGCCCACTCCTTCGTCTCTCAGCTTTCGCATCAATACAAAGAGCTTTTCAACTTCATCATCATCCAGTGAAGATGTGGGTTCATCCAATATGAGTACACGGCATTTCATATCTATTGCACGGGCGATGGCAATCATCTGCTGGATTGCAATCGAACATTCTTCCAGTTTCTGTGTGGGGGATACCTGGATGTCCAAACTCTCCAACAGCTTGCCTGACATCTGGTTCATCTTCTTCCAATCGATGAGTCCCATCTTTCTGGGTTCTCTTCCAATGTAAAGATTTTCCGCTACGGATAAATTGGGACAGAGGTTTACCTCCTGGTATACCGTGCTGATCCCGTTATTCTGTGCATCCTGGGGAGAGTGGTTTTTGACCGGCTTGCCCTCCATCTTAACTTCTCCCTCATCAAATTCGTATACACCTGTCAATACTTTAATTAAGGTTGATTTTCCGGCACCATTTTCACCCATCAGTGCATGGATTTCTCCGGTTCTCAATGTAAAATTAACATTCTGCAATGCTTTTACGCCTGGAAAAGTTTTATAGATGCCACGCATAGTCAAAACTTCATTCTGCTTCATTCTTCCTCTACACCTGCTTTCCTATTACTGTTTTACGCGTCTGCTGCTTAGGGACAGTCCCTTACGGTAATAAAGGCGCAGCAGCTTATCGGTCTACCGAATTATTCTGCCACGCCCTGTGCCGATTATCGTTAGTATTGCTTATTATGTGCAATGCTGTACTAACTACAAATCTGCATTTTTTTTATTTTAGTATGCACGGCTGTCAAGCACTTCCTGGGTCATAACAGTAACCGGATAATCGGTTCCGTCTACATTAATAGATGTAACTTCGCTTGGATTTGCAAAAATTTCTTCATCTACATACTGTTCTTTTTCTACATCTTCTCCTGCTTCCAGTTTCTGAATGATTTCTTCAACACGTGGTCCGTGTAATGGGTTACATTCTGTGTTGCAAACGATTTTGCCGGATAATGTATCTGTCAGACCAGCATTTGTAGAGTCAAAGGACATTACCAGAATATCACCGTCAGCACCTACTGTCTTACCAGCTGCTTCAATTGCATCGATTGCTCCAAATGCTTCATTATCATTTTCACAATATACTACATTGATGTTGTCATACTGTTTCAGCATGGACTCCATAACTTCCTGTCCTTTTGCCTGTGTAAATTCACCTGTCTGAGCTGCCAGCAGATTCCAGCCATTTGCTTCCACTGCATCAGCAAGTCCCTTTGTACGTCCGATCTGTGCAGAAGCTCCGATTGTTCCCTGGATATCTACGATATTTATTTCTTTCATTCCTTTTGCATCTGCATAAGCTTTTAACCATGCGCTTGCTTTTTTACCTTCTAATTCAAAGTTAGATCCTACCCAGGCTGTATACAGGCTGTCGTCGGATACGTCTACCATACGGTCAACGATGATTACCGGAATTGCTGCATCTTTTGCTTCCTGAAGAACCGTATCCCATCCTGTTTCTGTTACTGGTGCCAATACAATATAATCTACTTCCTGCTGGATAAAGTTACGGATTGCCGTAATCTGATTTTCCTGTTTTTGCTGTGCATCATCAAAGATCAGTTCATATCCGTTATCTTTGCTGAATGTTGATTTCATAGATTCTGAGTTTGCTGTACGCCAGTCAGATTCAGCACCAACCTGAGAAAAACCAACGGTGATATTGCCGCCTTCATCTGATCCGCCGTCTGTAGTATCTGCTGCTGCTTCTGATGTAGCTGCCGCTTCGGTCGTTGCCGCCTCAGTTGCTGCCGGTGCTTCTGTTGCTGCATCTGTTGCTGCTGCAGTCGCTGCCGCTTCTGTTTCTTTCGCACTGCTTCCACATCCTGCTGCCATTGTTGCTACCATTGCTGTACAGAGTAAAACGCTGATTACTTTTCTTTTCATTAATAAATCCTCCTTAGATTTTAAAAAATTGATAGATCTGTTCCCTGAACAGATAAGCCGTAAGCCCATGCAAATCGCCTTTGGCGCTGAGACTTACGTTCGCTCGTTCCACATTTCTCAGGCTGTTCAGTAAATGCACATCCCTGTGTGTAGAACAGTTACAAGTTGATTTCTTTAAGCATCTTTATCATAATCTATTTCAAAAAAATTTTATACGGACGGACTTTTGCGATTTGTAATGTATTTTTTGTATTATTTGATCTGTGTGGGTATTTTGTAAGATATTTTTTTTAAATGTTCGAAATTTTTTGAAGTGAATTAGAGTGTGTAAAAGAAAGTATTCCACTGGCTCCCCTAGAATACTAAGCGGGCATTCGCCGAGAAATGCATTCGTATTTCTCAGCAAACGCCCGCATGCCTCCAAAAAGAGCTCCGGAAATGTTAGAAAATTCCAGTTATGCAGTAAGAATTACAAACACGCTCTGATGTCTGGAACTTTTTTCCCTCTGAGCCTGTACTCTTTCGGCGAACACTTTTGGGTCTTTTTAAATATGTAATTAAAGTAGTGGGAATCCTTATAGCCCACCTGGTATCCGATCTCGGAGGTCTTCTGGTTGGAACACATCAATAGCTCTTTTGCCTTATCCATTCGTACTTCTGTCAGATATTCTACGAAAGTCATACCCGATTCCTGGCTGAAAACGGAGCTGAAATAGCTGGGGCTCATATTTACATGGGATGCCAGCGTGTTCAGTGACATGTCTTCCTGCATATAATTTTCGGTAATATAAGACTTTGCCTTAAGCAAAATATCCGAATATTTACGTCCGGATGCACTGTCTCTCAGAAGAAGTACATTTTCAAGCAGATCACGGATGTACTGTTTTGTAGTATCCAGACCCACTATATGTTCCGTCAGTCCCTTAATTTCTCCACAGTTTTCGATCAGTTCTTCCTTGCTCAGCTGGATCTCCTCTCCAAATGCAATCACGCTGAAATAAATATCCATACAGATATACTGGCGCATCATTAATGATTTTAGGTTGTCCTGGCTGTTCTTTCCAAAGTATCCCTTGATAAAGCTTGGTACCTCGTCCAGCGTACCGTTTCTTAAGAACTGGCGGATCATTTTTCTGGAGTCCTCAACAGAATAAACCTTGTATATATCGATATCAGCCACTGCCCCGGGGAGATAGTTGCCCTGATACACCACCCTGTTCCAGTTTTCCACAAATCGGCTTGAAAATACCTTGTCCGCCTCATTATAACTATCCCTTAGTTCACGAAGTCTGGATACCATCTTCCCCACTCCGGCATAATATTCCAGATTATCATAACCTTCGATGAGCTTTATCAGATAAGTACAAAACTTTGCAATTTTCTCATTTAATTCCTCACTGCTGTCCCCTTTTATCAGAAATGCCACGCCTTCTGCGCCCCTTTCATATACAAATACATGGTTTTGGGTATCTACATATTGCTGAATTTGTTCCATAACCTCCACTACCCCTTCGGAATATTCTGCCTCATGGTCTTTTTTCCGTATTTTGAACAGAATCATATTATATTTTTCCGCGCTGAGTTCCATTCCCAGCTGCCGCCCCTGTTCCAGGGCTGCGGACATTGGTACCTGTTCCGTTACAAGCATGGTGAAAAAGCACTGGATATTTCTCCTGACATTCTCCTCCATTTCTTTGGAATACTTTTCCAGAAGTATTCGTTCCTCACGCTCTTTATCAATAATTTCCGCGACTTCTTTAATTGCCACCAGCAGCCTTTTTGAGGATATCGGCTTCAGCAGATACTCCTGCACCCCCATTTTAATCGCTTCCTGGGCATAACCAAATTCTCCGTATCCACTTAATATAATTACTTTTATATCCGGCAATTCCCGAAGAACAGCCTTACTCAGTTCAAAGCCATCCATGAAGGGCATTTTTATATCTGTGATCAGAATATCCGGTTTCGTTTTTAAGATCATGGGATACGCCAATTCCCCATCCGATGCTTCCCCTACAAAAGAAAGCCCCTCCCGCTCCCATTGGATGCCTTTTTTGATACCGTTTCGAATTAAAATTTCATCTTCTACTAAAAATACCTTAATCATTTTTCTTCTCCCTGCCTGTGTTCTTGATTAATATTAAACAGTTATTTTTCCTATTTATAGTAATGCAAAAATATATAGAAAAAGAAACGGGATTTCTTATGAATAAAGTGGGATTTTTTATCGTAAACGCATAAACGCCTTTAGAAAAAGAATTTTAACCCCGAAAGTAATTCCGGGATTAAAATCCTTTTTTATAAACTATTTAATTGTAATCCCTTTTATTTTGGAATATGATCCGTATACTTTCTTTTTATCAACCGTGCGGTAAGCCCTGATTTTTACGTAGTATTTCTTTTTGCTCTTTAATCCTTTTACGGAAGTTTTCACTGTTTTCTGTTTCTTAACTACCGCTTTTTTCTTATAACCTTTCGATTTATCAGCAGAAACATAAATCTCATAGCCGGATGCACCGCTTATTTTCTTCCAGCTGATATCCACTCTGCCCTTTTTCACGGACTTCACTTTTATGGACGGCACTTTCAACAGCGATGCTTTCACAGCTGCACTGTCTGCACTGTTGTATGAACCAGAGGATGCCACTGCCTGCACTTTATAATAATATGTTTTTCCCGCAGTTACTTTGCGGTCTGTATAAGAAGAGGACATAACCGTCTTGATTTTGCGGTAACCGCTCTTTGCCTTTGTGGAACGGTATACATTGTATTTTACTGCTTTGGACGATTTACTCCAGCTAACTTTTACTTTTGCTGCACCTGACTGAACTGCTTTTACTTTCCCCGGTACCGCGAGTTTAACGGTTACAGTCATGGATGCCTTTACGCCTGATCCATCCTGTGCTGTCACAGTGACCACCGCTTGACCCGGCTCTTTTGCCACAACCTGATTTTTGTTTACCGCCACTGCCCTGGTATTGGAAGAAGTGAAAGTCACATTTTTATTGCTGGCATCTCCAGGTGATATCTGTGCCTGAAGTGCAAAGCTTTCCCCTACGGTAACTGTTTTAGCTGTGGGGTTCAGGGAAATACTCTGAACCGGAACCGGCTTTGGTGCCGGAGCTTTTACGGTCACGGTCAAGGATGTCTTCACGCCGGAACCATCGGTTGCTGAGACGGTTATAACTGTAGTTCCAGGTGCTGCAGCCGTTATTTTATTACCGGTTACCACTGCAACTTTTTCATTGCCGGACTGATATTTCAGGCTCTTATTGGCTGCATTTTCCGGCAGAACTTTCGCATCAATCAGGATACTTTCTCCTGTTAGCATGGTTTTCTGGCTCCACCCGGTGAGAATCTGGCTTACCAGTACTTCTTTAGCCACATCTTTTCTTTCAATGGTAACTGCATAATCCTGATATGTCTCATGGTCTTCTGCGTATACCCGCAGCGCAGCCACTGTTTTATCGCCTTCCAGAGCAATTTTCTGTACAGCAGAATCATTGACAAGGATGTCATTTACGTAAAGCAATCCATAGGTATCTGCCAGCTTTGCAGTAAGCCCAACCTCCTGTGTCTCTGTTGGCACGGTAATCAGGCAGCTGTCTTCCTTCATTTCCACGGTTCCCACATTTGGAGTCAGGGAAACCAGATATGCATTCTTGCTGTAGCTGGTTGAAATATACATCTCTTCTACTAAACGTGCTGATGTCTCATTCGCCGCGCCCTCGAACTTCAGCGGTACTACGTCGTAAGTTTTCTGGGTTCCGGTTGCGGTGTCATCTACCGTGATAGACTGCGCTTTTTTTACTGCGTATTCCGGAATTTCGATTTTCATTTCATAGACAGCATCTTTTCCGGAATAATTTAGTTTTTCCTGATAAATGACCTGATCTCCCGCTGTAATCTTTAATGTTTTGCCATTGTCAATTTTTGCTAAATTGCATAAAATATAGTTCTTTTTCTCTTTGTTGACGATCATCCGGTAGGTGAAGAAACCGCCCGGTTTCGCATAACGTGTAGTCATGCCATTTAACGCTTCATCGCTTCCGCCCACAGAGCCTGCACCATTGTTGTCATCCAGCTGATGAATATTGTCGTTTTCGTATTGTCCGTATCCTGCCTTGATCACATCGATTTTAGCCTGGTTTGCACGGCCTTCTTCTTTTTGCTTGAGAATAACTGCCTGCTGGTCTTCTGCACTGCTGTCCGCTCCGGTAAAATACCAGTAAATTCCATATCGCTGTGTATGCTGCAGATAATGGGTCGAGAAGGTCAGATCATGGTCCGTTCCTTCCAGCTTAAATGCCAGGTTGCCGTCTTCTCCTACCGTCTTAACCAGATGCTGATTGATATTTTCCATAAAATCATCTACGGTATAGTCTTCAATATCGATGGTCTCAGTTCCCAGCACCGCTCTTTTTCCATCTTTGGGGCTTGCGGATTCCAGGCCCACTACTTTTGTCTTTGGAATAGAAACAGCCACACCGCAAGTGGTCAGATCCATTTTATCATCCGTACCAAGCTCTGCACTTAATACGACCGGTCCGTATTTAAAAGCGTATACCCCGTCATTGTCGGGCAGTGTATATGCCCTTACTTCCATAGGAAGCTGCACACTCACGGTGTCACCGTCTTTCCAGGTTCTGTCTATGCAGATGTATCCCCCCGCTGTCTCTGCTTTCTGGTCTGTTCCATTTACTTTTACTGCCGGCGTCCCTGCAACCCAGGAAGGTACTGACAGACGCAGGTTCATCTCTGCCTGGTCGGCTCCATTTAATAAGGAAACGGTAAATTCTGATGTATCCGTTTCGGGAATGGAAGTATTCTGAGTAAGCTTTACATTTTTCTCATCCCAGGTCAGCTCTGAACTCAGATACTGATTGACAAAGAGGGTATGGTCTTTATAGAAATAAATACTGTCCCCAAGCTTTGTAAAATTCTCCATTCCACTTCCGGTACAGCACCAGAACTGATTATTATTGATGTTGGTATCCGCATATACTTTGAAATATCCTGCTGCCATAGGCTGGAAATAGGTAGTCATACCTGTTTCCGGATTTATGGATGACATAATGGCATTGAGGAAGGTGTTTTCATAATAATCCGAGTATTTTTTATTTCCGGTTATCTTAAATAATTCTCTGGTCATTTTGAGCATATTGTAAGTGTTACAGGTCTCACAATTACACTGGGTCCGCTCTGCGTCCAGGATATTGTCTGCTCCAAAATGTTCCCACTCACTGTTGCCTCCTGTAATATAGGTATGTCTTTCAATTACCATATCCCAGAATGCTTCTGCATACTGAAGATACAGGGATAAATTTGTGGCATCCTGTTTTTCCCCGTTGATTGTCTTCCCGTCCAGTGCGCGGTAGCGGTTTAATGCCCCCAAAAATTTGGGAATGGTAGTATTGGCATGCTTTCCATTTAGAATATTCGGTGTTCCAGCCAACACATTTTCAAATAAGGTATCTTCATCAAACATATGGGCAGCTTTGGCATGCTCTTCTTTTCCGGTTGATTTGTAAAGTTCATAGAGGCAGTCATTCATTCCGCCATATTCAATATTCAGCACCCGGCGCTGTGTAGCTGTATCCCATTTGCTGGTTCGATTGTAAATCCAGTCTCCAAGGGATGATGCTGTCTTCAGTGCCGTTTCGTCGCCGGTGAATTTATAAACGTCTACCAGACCAGCCAGTATTTTATGCATGGTATACCATGGAACCCAGTTTGCACCGCCTGTTTTTCCTTCCATAATATCAAACTGTTTTTCAATATTATTCCGGTCTTCAATCTTAGCGCCAAATAAAAAGCCTGTTCCTACTGCTTCCTGGCACTTCTCCAGTTCCTGAATCAAATAAGAAAGACGTTCTTTCATCCAGGTTCTGTCTTCCTCTTTATCGGCAGTCAGATATGCCTGTGCACAGGCTGTCAGATAATGTCCAAGGGTATGTCCGCCGATATAGCTGTCTTCCCATCCGATGTATGGCTGTTTATTCTGGGTGCTTAATCCTGCTGTCTCACGGAATCTGGAAAGCAGCCTGTCCGCATCAAACTCCTTTAAAAAGGCGATATCCTTTTCTGTTACCTGATCATAATAATCATTTGTAACATCTACTGCTCCTAATGGAAAATCTTCAATTCCGGTGATATCGGTCTCTGCCAGAACAAGAAAGCGGAACGTTTTATTTTTCGTAAGATTTCCAAGTGTCAGCGCAGCTTTTAAGATTACCTCAGCATCCTTTTCGCCTGCCTGGGGCCTGTTCACTGTGCCATCTGTGGCAATCACATCCGGATTGCTGCTTTCCCACAGTATGCTGCTTCCATTCAGTCCCACCTTGGGCAGTTCCAGAAAGTCTTTGGTAAGTTCGCCTTCTGTTAACTTTAATGCCTTCAGGTCTTCTGCAATTCGATCCTCATCTGTCATATCCAGATTTTTATCCGCATAATTCTGCCACACTTCCTGATCGCTCATTGCATAATTATAAACATCAAAATAAGAAATGGTTCCAATGTATCCCGGATCATTGCCATAGAGTGACAATCCCATATATCCAATGGCATCCTCCGGATTCTTCACACCGTTTTTCAAAATATCCGTCAGGTTGTATCCGTGCTTTGTCGTTCCCGCCAGCTTACCGTTGAGATACAGTCTGGCAGTCTGGTCTTCGCTGAATACCATGGCAGCCGTCGTATCTTCTCCCGGTTTAACAGCGCCGCCGATATTAACTGACTGTTCGCTTTTTCCACCAGCTTTTAAGGTAAAGGCAACTTCTCCTCCTGCTCTGATGGGATTCAAAAAGACGTAGTTATTAGCATCTTTTGTTCCCAGATTAAAAACCCAGGCATAGTCCATCTGTGACGTGTTGAATTTCATCTCAATGGTGATACTTTCATCTCCATCTTCGATAATGCCGGAAGGGATCTTAACATACTGGTTTTTATTTCCCGTAAAGTTTAGTTTCTTTTCCCCATTTTCATCGGTAATGACATTGCTTTCATTCATACCCGCCAGAGACGCATTACATCTGCCCTGCCTGTCTACCAGCATTCCGTCCTGAACCGTCATATCGTAGCTTACATACAGCTGATTTTCTGTCAAAGCCGGAACAAGAAGTGTAAATTCCTTTGTCTTCGTCACATCCCCAGAAGTGACAGACGCTGTTAAGATTACCTGGGCATCTTCTTCTCCGGGATCTGGACGAACCACCTGGCCCTGGCTGGAAATCACCTCTTCCCTGCTGCTGCTCCAGGTAATGTCACTTCCATTTCTTCCTGCTGCCGGAAGGGTTACATCCTGAACCAGTGTATCCGTATTTCCAAATGGATTTAACAATGCCACATCTTTATCCACGATTTCTTCATCGGAATAAATCCCGCCGTAGCGATGATACAAGGCTGAAACTTCTTCAGCATCTGAACAGCGGCTGTAGATTTCAAAGTCATCAAATGCCAGTTTTGCAAACCCTCCGTTATACTTTGGCGAATTAAAGCCCAGATATTTGCTGTCTGTGTCATTGCCGATTATCTTATTTCCCTTGCTATTATATGTTACTTCCTGTGCAACTCCATTGCGGTAGATGCAGGCTTCTCCTGCCTCACTGTCATAAGTGACCGTTACATACACCCATTCATCCAGCGGAAAGAATTGATCTCTGCTATCCTCTACGGATATCTCCATGGGCTGTCCCCCGCCTACTGAAGTTCCAACCGACAGCTTCAGCGGCACTGTGTCACTCAGACTGGAGAGATACCATCCTTCTCCTGCATAATTGCCATTTGGCTTAGCCCACATAATAATATGCTCGCCCTTGCCCAGACTCTCCGGCGCTTTAACCCAGAACGCCGCAGTCAGCATAGACGGCTGCAGGGATGCGCTGTTCCCCAGATTCAGATAGGTCTTGCCATCTAGCTGGAGCGCGTTGCCATTCATTCCCTCTATGTAATTCTCATTACCGGTCACTGCAATCGGAAGATCTTTTCCGGAAGTATCCGAAACAGTACCGTCAAATTTCAACTGAAGTTCCAGATCCTCATCCTGCACAGAATCACTGGTATAAATGCGAATCCAGTTCAGGTTAATCGTCTTCCCTTTTACTTCGTCAATTTTGCGCACGTCTATACTCAGATAACCATCTTCGTCTGCTGTTGCTTCCCCTTTCACTACGGCGTTTCCCTGCTTCGAAATATCTCCACTGCTTCCGATATGCTGCTCAGCGGATTCTCCTCTGTTGGCATAAACTTCCACAGGGCTGGAATTCCCCCAGTTATTCCCTACTCCTACTTCCACATCATAGGTTTTACCTGCCTGAAGCTCGAATTTATAATCCACATACAGCTCCTGGAATCCACTTTCATTCTGATTTCTTCCATATCGGAAACTGAGATCCTTAGATACCCCATCATCCGCCAGCTGTTCATTTGCCCAGGTATATTTGGTATAGACGCCTGTACCCGGATATGTCTCACTTGACACATCTCCGCCAGGATCGTCAATTCCCCACATTTTACCTGTGCCGGGATCTTCTCCGAAGACCTGATCCGTCACCGAATTCCATGCCCCGAATTCATCTCCATCTGAAACTGTCGTCACATCATGGTCGCCCGCATCCACGAAATAAAGTAATGTCTTTTCTGCCTCTTCCTGTTTTCCGGACTCTTCCGCCCCTGCCTGCATTGGCGCCACGCTGCCAAGAACCATCGTAACAGCCAAAAAACCACTTAACAACTTTTTCCATAAAACCTTCTTTTTCCTCATTGTAATCTCCTCTCCATTTTGTTGATGGCAGATTGTGCTGAACCAGTACTCCATCCGGCTAGAAACCCTACTGACAGCACTGCCTATTTTGCCATCTGCACACCCCAAGTTGCTTCCACAGCATTGCTCAAAGTTTTTAACATTGCTGTACGAAAACCCTCGCTTTCTGATAATAGTTTAAGTATATTTTATGGGCGGAAATATTCAATGTTCATTTTTATCAAATGGGTTGGATTATTTATCTTATTTCGTGGAGAGGGGGAAATTAAAGACGAAAAAAGCCGGGAAGCAATTTTTGATTGTAAATTGCTTTCCGGCTGTTATACCTTATTCCTTTGTCTAATTTTGTAAATTATAACATATTTCGATTAAATATTTACATATGCTTCTAAATATTCAAAAACATCACTCTTAATGTCTTATTACCATAAACTAAATTATTAGATTTATATTATTTAGTTTTCATTAACTCTTCCACTACCAGATTGTCCTGTGAAGCCTTATATGGTGTCCGAATCAGCCACTCAAACGGATCGTAATAATTCAATCCAACTGCTTCCATCATCTCTATTACATCCTGCCTGTTCTTGGGTGGCGTCCTCTGTATTATAAATGCCGGGACGTGGTTTACTCTGTAATATTTACGATATCTGCAATCCATATCAATCCCTGGAATCCCCAGAAATGCTCCCGGTTCCTCTTCTGCCAATTTATCAATCGTTTCCCAATATGGTTCTATAATATACTGAAACTCCTCATTCCAGAAATGCTCATAAGTTATTCTGGCAACAGGTATTTTATTTTCTTTCCATATCGCCTTTATCTCTGCGATTCTGCTATAATCCGGCTCTTCCAAAATAGGCGTGGTTACTTCGTTTAATGGAACTGCATCAATAACATTCTTCTGCAACATCTATTCTACCTCTTTATGAAATATATGTTTATAACGATATCTCAAAATTAATTTGTAAAATTCTTTTCTATTTTCACTGATAAACGCAGTTTCATCTATACATTTATCTATTTTCTTAAAATCGATTTTATCTGTGATTTTCTTTTCTGCTTCCTTACAACCTGCAAAATCTCCATTATTTATTACCTCATAATAAGATGACTTTTTCCCATCCAGAAGAATCTGTGATGTAGGAAAATGGTAAGTTCTTTTATCCAATTCCTCCTGACTATTCAAAATCCTGTCAAGCTCTCTTTTCTAACTGACTGAACTTAAAACCATAGTCATCAAGATTTTGCTTCTTCCAAATATATTCCCAGCTTCTCCTTCACATTTTCATAAATTTCTTCTGCAATTATTTTTGCTTTTTTTTCATTTAAACCAACGGATTTGGCAACCAACAAAATTTCCTTCATTCCCGGATCTCTGCCATTACCATGCACCATAGTTGCATGTTCTCCGCCAATAGAATAACTATAGGTCAGATCGTATGCCGGAGATAATACCCATCTATCTTCTTTTTCCTTATATAGATACGTAAAATTTTTAGAATGATCATCTCGATTATGCGCAAAAACATTAAAACACATAAGACGATATAGTTTTTCTATCTCCGAAAATTCTTTTGTCAATTCAAGCGTTAATTTCATTAAAATCTCATAATCCAGATTCGGAATACGGTGAGAAGTCTCTAATAAAGCACTAACGGAAATCATGTGGATTCGTTCTATCACTCCATTCACCGCTCTTCTGTCATACCGCTTCGTGCCAAAATATCCATCACATCGTTTGGAATTAAAAAGTTTTGTTTCTTCCATTTCAATTCCGCATTCTTTTGCGCATAGAGAATATTCATACTCTTGTTTACCTATATGGACACCATCCTCTGATGATGGAAATTTCACAATCCAATCCTTTCCCTCTATCTGAGTTAGTATTTTAGGTCTTGCTCCTCCAGACGAACCACCCATTTGAAAAAGTTCATCCAAATTTTCCGAATATTGTGTTTTTAATATTTTGCTGCACTCTTCTGCAATTTTGTCAAAATCCAAACATGGTTTCTCCAAGTCAAAATGAAAATCCGGTTCATATGTTAAAGCTCCCATCCCTGAGTTTCCAACAATCCCGAGACGATTTAAATTACCTACCTCGTAAGGGTTAATACGATTCTTCAACATCAGTCGATCTACCAGCAAGCGCCCCCAGCCATCAGGAAGACTATCAGCAAAAATACCATAAATTCCGTCAAATGGCTCCATTTTAGGTATAAATACCTTTTGCTCCAAAGGCAGTGAAAAAGGACTGATGGAAAATCCATCTGCCACCCATTCTTTATCGTATTCATAAGCGGCAAGCTTTCCTTTATATAAAGCCATAGTTCCAACTTTTCTACCGTGATAAAAAACATTCAGCTTTTTAATTTCCTTCATTTATAATCTCCTCAATGGATAAAAACGGAACTTCTTCAAACAAATTTTCAAGTTCTCCATGAATTTCAAGTGCGATCGCTATCTTCGTTAAAGAAATCAATGATATTTCCCCTTCTTGCTCAAACCGCTTCACAGAACCTAAGCTTACTCCTGATTTTTCACTCAATTTTTTCTGTGATATTTTTCTCCGCCTTCGGATTCTGCGTATTCTTTCCGCAATAAGTTTATCAATTTCTCCTGGTGATTTCTGATTAAAATTATATATATTCATAGATAATATTTTATCCCATTTGCATGATTTTATCAAGTAATAGCTAATATATTATCTACATAAAATCCATTCGTCCCCAGATTATTTTTCTGCATAAGCTGCAATACTTCCTCTGCCGGCATAACCATATTATTAACTGCAGGCAGATAAATATCAACATTTTGAAACGCGATATAATTGCTCATATCTTTTCTTACCGAATGAATATCTGTCATACCAATATTATATTTTTTAATCGTTAGAAACATCAGCCAGAATCGAATTACATCATAGTCATCTAACGGACGCATGTCTTCTATCATATGTGGCACATTATTATAGACGTACCCGGTTATAACAGCCGCGGTAACGAACGCCCTGATATCGCTAAAATCATTTTCCTCCAAAACCGCAATAGAAGCAAATACAGACTCAACAATGTACTTAGATAACCGTTCCGTCACAACATAGTCACAGTAATTCCCCTCCAGGCAGCCATTCAGAATTTCCATGACTTGCTTCAGATAACTGCTACGGTCATTTGCCAGTGCTGCAAAGTTCTTTTTATTTGCCGCACATCTTTTAAAACCCCGGCTTTTTATCTGGGTAGCTACCGCAATATCCCTTATGGTATCCGTGACGGTAATCGGCGAAAAGAAAGCGGATAACATGCTCTCTTTCGCTAATGCAATACCGCTGCTGCCGGATATTCTCTCCATCCTGCCAAACAGTTCGAATGAATAACGGCTTACACCCGTCACTTGTTCTGCTGATTTATTTGCATAGCCAATCTGATAGGACACGTTATTGTAACAATGTATCTGTTTATGATGGGTATGACCGAAAATGTTCCAGCTGTTTTCTGCCTTCAGACCGGTCACCGAGCTCCACCAGCAGTCTGAATCTTCCCTGGTGAAATCAAACATGGGAAAATGTGTAAGAATCAAAACCTTTTCTTCCGTAGATACGACCTCATTTGCAAACGCAATCCAGTTACCATGAAATTCCTTTATCTGCTCCGGTAAAAATCCTTTTACCTTACTCGCATCCGGTAATTCCATAAACTGCTCCAGTGGAATGTCTCCTCCCACCCTTCGTCTGAAACTTGTCCAGCCGGTATCACCAATAACACAGAGATCATCATCATAATATTTTCTGCCCGTTATCAGCAGCCTGAAATACTGGTTTTCCTTTGTCTCAGTATCAAATAAAGCAATCAGCTCCTGATAGCTTTTTTGACCCTCACTCCAGTAATCATGATTTCCCAGGACGCAAAATCCCCTGATTTTATTCTTCTCCAGCTCCTTTATAAAATCCAGAGTCTTTCTATAGTCGTTAAAGTAATCACCCGCCAGACATACCAGACAATTTCCGTAGTTTTCTTTTATAAATGATAGAAACTCTTCCTTTAATCTGTCTGCTGCTTCCGGATTAAATTCCTGATTGGTAAAATCAAAGTGCAGATCAGATATAAATACTATGGTACGATACGACAACCCTATTTTTTCTTTTTCCACTCCTTAATCTCCTCCAGCCGTGCTTTGATCTCTTTTTCCGTTCCCTGCCCGGTGGGCTCATAATAAGTACGATCCTTCAGGCTGTCCGGCAGGCACTGCATCCTCGTCAGTTTCTCCTCTGTGTCATGGGCATACTCATAATCTTTCCCGTAATTCAGATCTTTCATCAGACCTGTAACACCATTTCTGATCTGCAACGGTACCGGGTCGGCTGGCAGCTCACGGATGTCTTTCTTTACCGCATTGCACGCAGCATATACTTTGTTGGATTTAGGCGCCATGGAAAGATAAATGACAGCATGGGTCAGATTCACATCGCACTCCGGCATTCCGTTAAAATGACATGCCTGATAAGCAGCCACAGCCACCTGCAGGGCATTACTGTCCGCCATTCCGATATCCTCGCTGGCGAAGCGAACCAGACGCCTTGCGATATAAAGCGGACTTTCTCCCCCTTCCAGCATCCTCATCATCCAGTAAACGGCGGCATCCGGGTCACTGTTGCGCATGGATTTATGGAGCGCTGATATAATATTGTAGTGCTCTTCACCTGACTTATCGTACAGAAGCGACTTCTTCGTGATACACTGCTCCAATACCTGATTGGTCACAGTGATCTGCTCAGCACTCACCTCACCGTTTAAAATCGCCATCTCCAAAGTATTGAGGGCAGTTCTGGCATCTCCATCGGCAAATCCGGCAATCGCCCGTAAATGATGTTCTTCAATCGCAATCTTCTGATTTCCAAATCCCATGGGATTGCTCAGCGCATTGTGCAGCAGCTGCACCAGATCTGCTTCTTCCAGCCCTTTTAAGACAAATACTTTACATCTGGAAAGCAGAGCGGCGTTGACTTCAAACGAAGGGTTTTCCGTCGTGGCACCAATCAGCGTGATGCTGCCCTGTTCCACGTAAGGAAGGAATGCATCCTGCTGTGCCTTGTTAAAACGGTGGATTTCATCCACAAATAAAACAGTACGAACCCCCATCTTGCGGCTGCTCTCAGCTTTAATCATCACGTCCTTAATCTCTTTGATCCCACTGGTCACAGCACTGAAATTAATAAATTCCGCTTTCGTCCTTCCGGCGATAATACGTGCCAGCGTGGTTTTTCCAACACCAGGAGGTCCCCAGAATATCATTGAAGATACCTGATCCTGTTCAATCAGCCTGCGCAGGACTTTTCCTTCCCCCAGTAAATGCCGCTGCCCCTGGAACTCTTCCAGTTTTTCCGGCCGCAGACGGCTTGCCAGGGGATTATATTTTTCTCTGTCATCAAAAAGTGTCATTTGCTCCATGATCGATTACTCCTTTGGATGAATTATACGGTTTTGCCTGTATACCGATTACTACCTATTTATTATTCATTATAGTTGATCGAACATATATTCGTCAACCTTCACTTCATCGAAATATCAATTTGTAAGCTCATTTTGTAATCGGAATTCATTTCATAGAAAAATATTATCAAATAAAAACATCCCCCCGGCAGTATTCTATCTAATACCAGGGAGATGTTTACTGAATCCTATTTAACTTTACAATTATGCACCCTTCGCCCACTCCGTGCAGGTCTTTACTGTATCTGCGGGATTTACCGCCCAGGCATCCGCACCTACAATATCACATACTTTTCCGGTTACCGGAGCACCGCCTATGATTACTTTTGCCTGATCTCTCAGCCCTTCTTTTTCCAGTGCATCCACAACTGCTTTCATAGAATCAATTGCCAGGGTCAGTACACCGCTCAATCCGATGATCTGAATATTATCTTCCTTCATTCTGCGGATAATTTCATCTGCACCTACATCAATTCCCAAATCCACCACCTCAAATCCGCCGGCTTCCAGCATAGCCTTTACGATATTTTTCCCAATATCATGCAGATCCCCTTCCACCGTACATAAAATCATTCTTCCTGCTTTTTCAGAAGAAGATGCTGCTAATGCAGGCTTAATGATATCCATTGCTTCTGTCATCAGTTCTCCTGAAAAGATAAGATCTGATACAAAATACTCATTGGATTCAAACCGCTCTCCAACCAGATTCATTCCCGCCTGGCAGGCCTTCATTGCCTCCGGAGCTTCTGTACCGCCATCCGCCATAACCTGTTCTAATATTTCCAGAACAAGATCTTCCTCTAAATCAGCCATTGCATTTTTTAAACTATCATATTCAAACATAACATACCTCCTAATCTCGTTGTATTATTCCCGCTCTATTATTCCCGCTCTATTATTCCCGCTCTATTATTTCTTTCCTTACGCTTCTACTCACACAACAGATAAACATAACGCAGTATTTCATCTTCCAGATCCATCACAGTTTCCTTAGCACTTTCGGGAGTATATGGGTTCATTTCCAGATACTGCTCCCAGCTTCGGTAATATTTGCTTTCAAACGGAGGCAGTTCGGAATGTACATAATCCTCCTTGTTAAACTGGAGACCGGCCTGGCCGCCCGGATTCTGATATACACCGTAATCTCTGACCGTTTCACATACTGCAATGAGGTTTTCCAGATTAATATCGTTGTACGTAAGTGCACCCTTATCAAATCCAAAGATAAACTTACCGCCCGGCATCATAATATCCAGGAATTCTTTTACCTGGTCGATACATTCCTGTTTGGTTCCTGTCCGCAGCAGCGCCAGTGGGAAGAGACCGGATATGATATGTTTATTTCCAATCTTTTCTTTCACAAGTTTCGCATCTCCCATTTCAAAGGAAAGGTAAGTATCCGTAGGCAGTTCATACAAATAATCCAGATAACGCATCCAGTCATGCTCACAGAATGCATTGATGTGGAGTCCCAGAGATGCATAATCATTTGCCTGACGTAAGAATGGCTCCCACCATAATTTCACAAAATCTTTTTCCTTCATATATGTAGCCAGATGAAGCGGGAAGAAAACATGTCCATAATTGGAAATCTGTTTTGGCAGCCCTGCCTTATAATTCAGCCCATATACAGCATTTACAGCATCCAGTACCTTATCCGGTCTTCTTCGGATATCCATGCACATGGCACTTAAACTTCTCATATTATCCGTCAATATATCCAGAGGTGCATAACACATAGACGTAAACACCGGACTCATGCCATACAATCCATATTTTTGAATCAGTTTTCCCATCATTGCACCATTTTGCATCATAAAACGATCCTTGGATGCCAGCCCCTGATAAAGTGCCATCATCGACCGCCCCGGATTGTTTATGAAATCCAGTCCGCTGTAATTTCTGGGCAGTACTTTTTCTATGATACAGTCATATGGATTTTCTATAAACTCATCGTATTCTTCCGGCAGCAGCCCTACCGTATTAGGATGCTGCATAAGACCTGCCCGGTTCATTTTAAAATTGTTTGAATCCAATGCCTGATAAGCGATCGGCATACGGATTGTGCCCCCATACATGCACACATCCGACGGAACCAGGCGGCATAATTCGTCTGCTGCCTTCTCTAATAGTTCCGGATGCCAGATTGCTTCCTTTCCGTCTATGCCTGCGTAACCCGCTATTACTTCCAGGCCCAGATTTACTTTAATCGGTACTCGTTTTGGAATTTTATTATCAAATACATCATGAAATATTTGATTTCGTTCCGCTCTTAATTCCTCCGTATTATTCATATAGAACCTCCTGTCATCACCTGTTAATAGTTTTATTTTACAAACGGCTGTTTCATTTTCCTCCTTTCCTTTGGTATTTACAAATGATCTTTCAGCCATATCCCGTCTATTATCTATTTATTTCGAGATTTACCCGCTTTACTTTAATCAGCCCTTGGCTCTTCTTACAATTAATTCTTCCCGTACCTGATCCATCTTCTTCGGGGTAAGTGTGTAGAAGAACATCAGCGCCGTACTGATAATCAAAAAGGCTGCCGGCAGTCCCATTGCCATAAAACGAATCCCCGTTACTACCTGGGTACTTGGTTCTGTTCCGCCTACATAACCTACGATAGACAGTCCGAATCCTGCAATTGCCGTACTGAAAACTGCCGCGATTTTAATAGACAGCTGGAACAGAGAAAAGTAGACGCCTCTGGCATTTCTCCCGGTTTTCCACTCACAATAATCAACGGTATCTGCATACATATTGATATTTACAACATTCGGCCATGAGTATCCCAGATAACCGATAGAAATCATAATAATAATAAAAGTAATATTGCTGCTAAACACGATTGAAATCAGCATACAGACGGATAAAATCAGATTCCCTACCATATAAGCATTTTTCTTGGATAGAAATTTGGTTATAAATGGAACACTGGTAGCCCCCACCAGAGCCAGTATATTTACAATACCAAAAAATGTTGAAGTTGCATCCTTATTTTTCGCAACATACTGGAAGAAAAAAGGGAACATGGCATAAGTTATCAAAAGACTTAAGATTCTGGTAATATCAGCAAAGAACAATAATAATAAATTCTTGTCATGGAACACAAGGCTTACCATCTGCCCTACCTTCAGTTTTTCCTGGCCGCCCGTACTTACTTTTACCGGCTTATTCTGAATATCTTTTCCCTTTGAGGCATAGATCAGATTCATATAGCACAAGAAGCAGATCAGACCCACCAGAAATGCTGTCCAGGTGAACCCTGCAACGTTTTCTTTTCCGTGACCGAAAAATACAATCAGGGGCAGTATGAAAAATCCCGCAAAGATTTTACCAATTGCACCGCCCTGTCCGCGGAAAGTGGACAAATGTACCCTCTCCTTCGGGTCATCCGTAAGGGAAGAACTTAAAGAGGTATAGCCTGTATAAGCAATATTCGTAGAGATACAAAATGCAGCATATATAATGCACGCTGTAATTGCTTTTGGAACCATATCCATAGAATTATTTGTGAACATAATCCCATTTAGCAGCAATATCAAAGGAGCGCCTATCAGCACCCATGATCTGTACTTCCCCCAGCGCAGATTGCTCTTTTCAATTGCCGCACCGATAATTGGCGGACTGATACTGTCTATAATCCTGCCTACCATCATCAGGGTACCTGCTGCTGCCGCAGTGATTCCTGCATAATCCGTATAGAACATTAGTAGAAAAGTGTTTGACATTGTAACCATAAACATAAAACCATAATCAGCCAGACCATAGGAGACTTTTAAATACGTTCCAAGCTTTTTTCCCTGCTCATTCATTGCAATACCTCCATCCCTTTTTTTGTTTCCGCTAAACACCCGCATTTGATTTTTGTATTTTTCCGTTTCTATACAATTTTCATTATAACATTCATTCCAAATTTTGTCTATATCATACAATGAATTTAATTTTTTTTGTAAAATTTTATCTATTCTTACAAGTGTTTTTTATGATAAACTGATAAAAAAGCGGCAGGTGATTTTATGCAATATACAAAAGGAATACAAACACAGGAGCATATCTTCCAGATTGGGAAAAAACTAATGTACGAAAATGGGTACAAAAATACCACCATCAGTATGATCGTGGATGCAGCAAATGTTCCTCACGGACTCGTTAATTACTATTATAAAAAACCGGACTTTGCAGCCAGGCTGTATATAGAATATTTTTCAGCCATTGACCAGTTATTAAATGCACATGTACCGTCTCACATTGAAAATGAACTGCAATTTCACATTCTGCAGATGAAGATTGCGCTCACGCAGATTTTTAAAGATCCAAAAACAAAAGCATTCTACTATGAAATCAGCAAACTGAATCTGGCTCCCAAAGAACTGCATGACAGTATACGAAGCCTGCAGGTTTCAGCCCTGCACAAATTAAATACCGTCATGCATCCGGATGATTATTATCTCTGCGCAATAGCAGAATATGGCGCACACAAAGTCCTCCTGGACCAGCTTGCAGAATTTCAGGAAACAGATACCCGGTTTGAGCGCATTGTTGAACTGATCTCTACCATATCCATACGAATAGCCGGTCTGGATCCGCTGATTATAGAAAAGAATATTTTAACCAGCAGAATATTGTTTAATCAATTGGATTTTTCAGATATTCATATGTTTTCGTTCAACAGCGAACAGTGAAGCGGAGAAGGGGGGCGGACTAGACAACACGCTCTGGTCCGCCCTCTTCTCTTGTCCTGTGCTGTCTTCACATAAAAAGCTTCTTAATCAGCCATCCAATTTATTCCCTCCTGCTTCTAAAACAGACATATCCCCTCTCTTTCAACCCATGTACCCTATATAATAATATCTCCATACCGCTCTGAAAGCAGCTTAAAATGTTCTTTTTCGATTGTAATTTTACCCTTTCTAATGCTTAAATAGTTACTTTCTTCCAGCGCAAAGACAACCCGGTACAGCGTTCTCAGATTCATGTGCAGTCTTTCTGCAAGCACGGCTCGTGTTAGTGTGCATGTATACGGAAGCTGATGACTGGCCTGTAAATAGAGGTAATGTCCCAAAATATCCTTTGATGTGAATAAATTTCCTTTTTCTGCACATGCCATATTAGCAGCCGTGATATTTCCCATCACAGTGAGTGTCTGATAGCACAGCCTGCTGTTATTCTGAATGATATGAATAAACCGCTTCACTGGAATCCGGTAAATGATACATCTGCATTCAGCCAACACGTAAGCCGTGTAATAATTAATATTATTCAGGTACTCTACCAGTCCCAGAATATCAAGCGGTTTCAGGTATTCTATGACATTATTTTCATTCCATGAGATCTGATTCCAGACAGATGCCCTGCCGCCGATGAGGAAATAAAAGTAATCCAGGGAATCTTTCTGACTCACGATTGCTTCATTTTTTTCAAAAACCAGCAGATCATCTTTGGAAGCCAGACCGGATAGAGAGATTAAGGGATTTCGTTGGTTATATTTCTTTTCCAGAATAATTTCCAGTATCTGTTCAGAATTATAAATCATGATTCTACCTCTTTTCGTCAAAATCTAAAAAAAACTGACACTTGTCATTTTTTATATTGTAAAGCTGTGGTAAATTAATGTCAAGTTAGAAAATATTTTGTGGTAATTCCACAAAATATATCCGGATATCTTTAACTAATATAAAATGAAAGAAAAGGAGCAGCGAGATGAAAAAGAGATATAAGCTGATTGGTTTTTTGGCATTTGCCATGTATTTTCTGACAGGCGCTACTTGTGTACTTGTGGGCAGCAGCCTTCCCCAACTGGTTGAAATGTATGGGATGACATTAGAAAAGGTCGTTTTGCTGGGGTCGGCATATGCACTTGGAAGAGTTCTGACTGTATATATTACAGGCAGAATGACAGAGAAACTGGGACCAATAAAGGTTCTGGCAGCAGGCATCATCCTGACAGCGAGTTTCCTTCTGGGGATTCCGTTAATTGTTAATTTCTATGCCGGCATGGTATTTGCATTCCTGGGCGGAGTCGGCATGGGGACTCAGGATGCCGTCTGCCCTGTATTATTAAGTGTTGTATTTAAGAAAAATTATGCAAGCTCTCTGAGTGGAGGGCAAGGGCTGTTTGGCCTTGGAACCTTTGTGACACCATTTTTAATCGGAGTACTTTTGACCGGGAAGCTTCCATTCTATTGGTGCTATTTTGTACTGACAGGAGTTGCCTTGGTTATGCTGGTGTGCATTCCTTTTGTCAGAATCGAAGAGTCTGTCCAGGGGGAAGGCTCAGAAGAACACATTGAACCATTATATGTGAAAAAAACCTGGGCGGCATATGCCGGTATCTTTACCGTAGTTGCAGCATTTAGTGCAGTATCCAGTACATTGGGATTGTATATTTCCAGCTTTGCACAGAGCATGGGAAGCTCGGAGGCATCCGGAGCATTTATGCTGACCGTGTATAATGTAGGATGTGTAATCGGAGGGTTTGTATTTGTATGGGTACTCAAATATATCAAAAGCCAGACCGTCCTGCTGATCAACTGTACCGGAGCCTTTGTGGCTATTGCAGTTTCCATGATTGTAAATACCACACAGTTTTATTTTATCGGATTATTTATTACCGGATTATTTCTGGGTGTCCTTTTCAGCGTCATCGTAGCAATTGCAACGCGCATCAATTCCAAACGGGTAAGCGTGGCAAGCTCTTTGGTGGCAACCGCCAGCGGCATTGCAGATTTTCTGACACCGGTAATTACAGGCATGGTTATTTCCAAATTAGGAATCGGGTTCTCATTCAAATTTACATTAATCATGCTGGCGGTCTGCATCGCATCTGCAGCAGCCTTAAAGCTGATTACAACAGAGGATAAAGAAAAAGTAAGAATCATTCAACAATAAAAACAGATAAGGAGATCAAAATTATGGAACAGAAGAAAAAAATTATCATTGACACAGACTGCGGATCAGATGACGCAATGGCAATCGCCATGGCACTGAACGATCCGGCATACGAAATTGTAATGATTTCAACCGTATCCGGAAATGTAAATGCAGTTCAGGCTACCATAAATACACTGACTACTATTGAATATGCCGAGACCTACGAGCCGCCGGTATATCAGGGCGCAGACAAAATGCTCTTAAAAGAGCTGGTATATGCACATGAAACACATGGAAACGATGGTATGGGAGACATTGGACTTGTACCCAAGAGATTAAAGGCTCAGGAAGGAAACGGCATTTTAAAAATGCTGCAGTGTTTAAGAGACAGCGAACCTGGGGAAATAGATATTGTAGCGCTGGGACCTCTTACCAATCTCGCCATTGCCATCCGTTTGGATTATGAAGCCATGCAAAAAGCTGGCCGTATCGTAATCATGGGTACAGCAGGATTAGGCGCAGGCAATGTCACTCCCACAGCGGAATTTAATATCTGGCAGGATGCGGAGGCAGCGAAAATTGTTACGGAATCGGGACTGAAAGAAATCATATACGTCGGCTGGGATGCATGCCTTGGTGACAGCATGCTGAATCCTGAAGAAATAGAAAAAATCAGAAACGGAAGCAGGCTTGGAAAATTTGCAATTGACTGCAATAAAAATCTGATGGAGATGAACCGGGAACGGTTTGGGGATGCCTATCTGGATATGGCTGATCCCTCTGCGATGGCAGCGGCACTCTATCCGGAGTGTATAGAGAAGTGTGATAAATATTACTGCGAGGTGGATGCATCCAACGGACCGAGCTACGGTACTGTTCTGGTTGATGTCAATTATTTTTCAGGAAAAGAACCAAATGTATATATCTGCAGCAAACTGTATGCGGATAAGTACAAAAACTACATTTATAAGACATTAAAAGTACAATAAGCAGAAACGTAAACCAAAGTACGTTACTAAGTTCACACCCTTCAGGCGGTTCCTCAGTAAAACTACAATATAATGTATATCCAATGGGCATCCCGTATTAAGCATATAAGGAGGAGGATAGAGATGAGAAGGAAAACCAATTCTAATTCTATAAAAGATGATTTTTCCATGCTGGCACAGCTAATGATACCGGTATGTGTTGCAGTAAATTTTGTCGGAGGGCAGCTTGCCGCTATATTAAAGCTCCCTGTATATCTGGATGCTGTCGGAACCTTTCTCATCGCCATGCTCTGCGGTCCCTGGGTGGCGGCTGTCACAGGGATGCTGTCTACTATTGTAGCCGGGATTGCCAATCCCTCTAATTTTCCATTTCTCCCTGTCAGTATCATAATTGGTTTCACAGCTGGTTTTCTCGCAATAAAAGGGATGTTTACCGTGTGGTGGAAGTGGATTCTTTCCATTCTTATCTTGTCAGCGGTATCCATTCTGGCAGCAGCTCCGGTGGTGGTTCTTCTGTACGGCGGTATTACGGGCGGAGGTACCTCCATCATCACCGCTGTAGCAATGGCTGCCGGAGCAAATATCTGGACTGCATTTTTCGGAACGGAAGGAATCTTCACGGTATTAGACCGGGTTATCTCCTTTATCATCTGCTGGCTTGTCATAAGGGTAATCCCAAAAAGAACTCTCATCAAGTTCCTCTGCGGCAGATACTATATCAAAGAAACATAACAATATCCATACCGTACTGCTATATCCAATGGGATTATGGGGCAGTATCTGTTAAAATATTCCTCTGTATCAACAGTGTATTAGAATATATAATACAAGAGCGCGTTCAACGAAACAACCAGATGCGTGCACAGAGAAGGATGGTCTATTATGGAAAAAACATACACAGAAAGAATACAGATTTACAAAACGAATAAACTTGCCGCATTATATCCCGCTTCCAAGCTGCGAATTGCCGTACTGTATATCGTCTGCACCTATATCATCAGTACATTCAAATTCACAGCCGCCGGGCTGCCTCTCTTGCTGCTCCCCCAATTTCTGACTGTATTAATCTTATGCAGGGTAAGCGGGGTAATGAAAGAAAGCAGGAAAGCGCTGAAGACCATTATATTTATTGCAATGTTTATTTTATTCGTGCAAACCCTCTTTGTCCCCGGGGGCGAACTGATCTTTCGGCTGGGATGGCTGACAATATATGAAAAAGGGCTGCAGACAGGCATATCCTTATCTTTTATGATACTTAATATTGCCGGTATTTTTGTATGGATCTTTCAGACTACGGAGAACAGAGAGATCTCAAGTACCCTTGAGGATTCCGGCATGAACTATAAAGCGGTCTATGTATTTACTTCCACCCTGCAGATGATCGAGGTACTGGAAAAAAACAGTAAAACTATTATGAATGCGCAGAAAGCAAGAGGCGTGGAGACGGAAGGAAATATCTTAATCCGGGCAAAAGCATTTATCCCGGTACTGGTTCCTTTAATCCTTAATTCGGTAATTGGTACCGAGGAACGAGTGCTGACACTGGAAGCCAGAGGCTTTTCCATGCCTGGCAGGAGAACCCATTTGTTCAAGGTAGAAAAAAGCGGATATGAAAAGATTGCGGAAGGAATAGCCGTTATTATAACGTGCATTTTACTGGCGGGAAGGATTTGCTTATGGATACTATAATGGAATTTCAGGATGTAACTTATTATTACCCGCTGACAAAGTCCCCTGCTGTCAGCGGGCTTCATCTCCAAATAGAACGGGGAAAAATATATGGTGTGATTGGGGAAAACGGTGCCGGCAAATCGACCTTCTGCGCTTTGGCACGTGGTTTTGCTCCGGGGTTTTATCAGGGTGAACTTACTGGAAAGATCCTTGTTGAGGGCAAAGATATCGCAGAATATGGAGGAGAGCTTGCGTCTAAGATCGGCTATGTATTCCAGAATCCGTTTAATCAGTTAAGCGGCGTAAAAAGCACGGTATTTGAAGAGGTTGGATATGGACTGGAAAATTTCGGTGTGAAATCCTGCGAAATGGAACAGCGGATTGTAGAGGCAATGAAGCTGACAGAGATTGAAGAACTGGCCGAAAAAAATCCCCTTGCACTTTCCGGAGGTCAAATACAGCGAGTCGCACTTGCCTCCGTACTGGTTCTGGACCCTGACATCCTGATTGCAGATGAACCCACCAGTCAGCTTGATCCGGAATCAACAGACAGCGTATTTGCCATTATCCATGCGCTGAAGCAAAAAAAGAAAACGGTCATACTGGTTGAACATAAGATGGACCTTATCGCAGAATATGCGGACGAGGTACTTGTATTTCAGAAGGGGCGTCTGGCAGCATCCGGAGAGACGACCAGGCTTCTGTCTGAACTGTCACTGCTTGAAATAGGCGTATTGATGCCTCAGGCTGCGAGGCTTGGAATTCTTTTAAAAGAGATGGGATTTCCCCTTAACCGTATCCCGGTAACAGAGGAACAGGCTGTGGAACTGATACAGCGGGCATTCCAGGAGAGGAGCGGCATATGAGCGGAATCATTCTAAAAAATGTGAACTATATTTATCCAGGCGGCACTTTGGCAGCAGATGATATCAGCATTCACATAAAAAGCGGGGAAAACGCAGCTGTCATCGGAAAGAACGGTGCCGGTAAATCTACCCTTGCAAAAATGCTGAACGGTCTGCTAAAACCCCGGGAGGGCGATGTACTGATCGGCGATATGAATACTAGGGACTACACTACGGCTCAGATTTCGAAACTTGCCGGCTATGTTTTCCAAAACCCGGACGAACAGATCTTTCATGCAGCCGTGGAAAAAGAAGTTGCCTTCGGTCCAAAAAGAATGAAGTTAAAGAAGGAAGAAATCAAAAGTCGCACAGAAGAGGCATTGAAACTCACGCACCTGTTAGAATACCGGGAAGAAAACCCCTATAATATCCCCCTGTCTCAGAGAAAATTTGTGACAATAGCGGCTGTATTAGCAATGGAACCTGATATATACATCTTCGATGAACCCACAGCCGGACAGGATATGGCTGGAAATCAAAAGCTGGCAGAGATCCTTCGGCATCTCCACAGGAAAGGTAAGACAGTGATTACCATCACTCACGACATGGAATTTGTGGCAGAAAACTGCGATAAAATAATCGTCATGGCAAATAACAAAATCTTACGTACCGGTTCTCCCGAAGAAATATTCTGGGATATGGAAGTAATGAAAGAAGCAAACCTGAAGCAGCCGTCTGTCAGCAGAATATGCAGACAACTGGGTTTCACAGGCCCAATACGCACCAGCGATGCCGCGAAACTGATTCTAAAGCATTGGCAGAACTTGCAGGAAAACTCTAAATTTACAATCTCCTCATAACTGGTTAAATGCAGAACTAAAAAGTCACAGACTATAAGAAAACCCCGTAGGAAACAGATTCCTGCGGGGTTTTCTATTGCTGTATTTTATTTTTCTTTCTGTCGATGGACAACAGGTTGAGATTCCTGTACTAAAGAAGCTCTCTCAGAATATATGCAGGCGTACAGCTCCATGCATGGCAGTAACTGTTCACCATGGAAGATCCGTATGGGGATTCCTCTGGATTTTCCGGATTATACATTTCCCAGAAAGTATCTGCTCCCTGGTTTACCATTCCTCCCCAATAGTACGTCATGTAATCCATTGCCTTTTCTTTCTCACCGCAGAGCAGAAGGGCTTCTACGAAATGATGGTTCATATACGGTGTTACCATTCCTTTTTCCGGATGCATTTTTATGATGCGGTTTATCAGTGCCCTGCTTTCATCCATTGGCAGAACCCCAGCCAGGATCATCCACACCTGGCTGGCATATGAGATCTGTCTGTCCTTACCGCTTACAAACACCTGATGGTCTTCATCCCATAAATATTTTTTCGCCCCTTCTATACACAGGTTTCTCTCCTGCTCCAATTCTGCTTTTATCTGCTCATTTTCCAGAATCTCAGCAAGTTCAATTGCTGCATTTAACGTATAGATATAGATTGCCTGTGCACTTGCCTGTTTATTCAGCCCATCTGTCCAGTCTACAAAGCACCAGAATCCCTCATCATCCTGTATCACATAATTTTCATCCAGGCGTTTTCTGGATAACTCAATCTGGCGGTAAGCGCTGTCCCAAAGTTCTTTTACCACTTCCAGTTCCCCGGATGCGCGATAATAATCTTTTAATATGGAAACAAAAAACAGTGCATAATCAAATAGAATCGTATCATCAACAAGATATTCCGGCTCTGTAAACAGGCAGGCACCGATTGCTCCGTCTTCCCTGGTAAGCCCTGCGAATAGATACATACAGCGCTTCACAAGATCAAAATTTTTAAAGGTTGCATAATTAGCCAATGCCTGAAGTCTCAGATCACCGATCCAAAGTCTCCGGTCCCTCTTTGGTCCGTCTTCAAATACATCCTGCATACAATTTTGCAGCGTCCGAAGGCTCACCTGATCCATACGCCTGATCTGGTCATTTACACCTGGAAGCTCAGGCAGTAAATCCATATCTACAGAAGCAACTGCCCGGCAGGATGCCTCTTCGATTACAACCTGGAACTTCATAGAAGTATCTATCGCATAGATTTCTACATAGCGAAACGCATAGCGCCGGGGCAGCGTAATCACCTGAGGCAATACGTCTAAATGCAGAAATTCTTCCTGTATCCAGCTTCTGCTGATCCACCCGTCATATTCTGCCGAATCTTCCGTCAGCTCTTTTGCTATCTCCCCAAATTTCAGTTTGAGATAAGCCGGTGCATCCTGGGGGCTTCCAACACTTTTTAACTTCATCGTAAAGTAACCTACCTGATGGTCACCAAAATCAAGTATGATGGAATCCCCCTTTTTAAGGGCAATCGTTCCCATCTCACTGACTTCTGCCCGGTGTGCCGTCTGTCCGGCTGCTGTCAGCGTCACAATATCCACAGGTTTTATTACTTTTTCCAATAATTTTGGACTGAGCTTTATTGCCTTATCTACAAATTCCTGATTTACTTTTCGTTTCATTTCCAAGTCAATGCTTACTGCTGCCATCTCTGTGACCTCCTGTTTTCTGATGTGCTGACGATCAAGGCATATCATCATGCAGCACCGATAATTTAAGACTTTCGTCTGCTGCGGGTTTCTTCTCGTATTATGATTATATCTGATTTTAACACCCCGCCGGCAATCTTCCAATGGTCTAATTTATGGACTTGACTTGATATTTTTTAAGATGGAATCCTGCTTTTTCTGTATGCTCCCGGCGTCATTTTGAATTCTTTCTTAAACAATCTGGAAAAGTGTTCCGGATTGGGATAACCGATGATCTCACAAATGGTCATAATACTCAAATCCGTATTTACCAATGCATAACATGCCTTCTCAAGACGAATATTCTTTAAGATTTCAACAAAGTTCTTACCCGTGTTCTCCTTAATCAGTTTGCTGAAGTGGGGTACACTGAAATTAAAATGTTCCGCCGCTGATTTCAGTGTAACATCGGCATAGTGTTTCTGCAGGTAATTAAGAACTCCCAGCATATCCAGATTTTTATGACTGGTATTTAAGAAGCTTTCCAGATGATTTTCGTGGTTCCGCAGCAGGAGGCAGAAAAATGTCATGACCTCATTTTTCATAATTGTTTCAAAAAACTTTACCCGTCCTTCGTATTCCATATATAGGTCTTCCACCAGGGAGCGTATCCCTTCATCTTCGCCGGTGTGGAACAAAAGATAGTTATTCTCCGTTTTATCATAAAGAATATGGGCAAAAAATTGAGACAATACGTTTTTTCCGGTAAATATATCAAAAAACACCTCATGGAATGTGCTTGCCTTAAGCATGATATTAATGACGATACTGTCATCAAAAACGGCAATACTATGCTTTGTTTTAGGCGGAAGAATGCAGACATCTCCTTTCCTGCAGGAATACTTCACATTTTGTATGGAATTCTCACAGGCTCCATCGTATACATAGAAAATCTCATAAAATTCATGTTCATGGATATACTCCGGAGAATACCGGTAGTGTTTCTGGATGACAATATGATCCGCCGGCGTTTTGAAAAGTTCATTTTCATTTAGATAGTTCAGCCACTGTCCGTGGATAGCCGGAACGTACAGCTCATGGCGTCTGAGATATTCACGGTCAAGTCCGGCCACAAAATTTTCAAACTCATCGGGACACATCTGCTCCTCTTCGTACAGCTTTCTGTAGAAGATTTCATCTTCATGGTATGCTTTTATGTATTCCGGAAATTTTTCCTTGCGCGTCTTCATGTGTTCTGAATCCTTCCTTTTATGAACTGTCTGTGGTTAACCAGATTATATGATAAACCTATGGGATTTGCAAATAAAAACAGCTTATGGTAATTGACTGTCAATGAAAAAAAGCGGTTCCCAAATAATTTGGGGAATCCGCTTCTTTTCCACTGCTCTGCATCTTATTTATTTTTATTCACAATCCTTGTCTCACAAGTACCATCCGCAATATCTATAAAACGTACAAACAGAGAAACCTTATTGTCCTCATTCAGACTTGTCCACAATGCATTGGTAAATGCATCAATCTCGTCGGGAATTGCCACTAATTTGGGCTCTCCTTCAAAGCTTGGAAGTGGATCACCATCACACTGATAGGTGTGGATAAAGTGTCCTTCTCCTGCTACACAGTTTTCATATGCAAAGGTATAACGGTTACAGGATTCGGGGTTTCCATTGTCACTTTTCAAAATTGACATTGCATAGTTATATTTTCCGTTCTCTAAATGCATGATTCCGGAAATACGAGGTGTGTAATTAGGTGCATCCGGCTCAAACTCTCTGCTGCGAAGAGACTGCTCAAATGTCATCTGTCTGTCCATTCCCTCATAGATGGTATCCGTCTGATCCCCATTGGTCACGATGGTTTTATTGCCCAGAACACGAACCGGTGCGTAAATAATCAGGCTTGGATCGGTGAGCTTGGATGGGTCAAATGCCTGTGTACGGATTCCTTCACCATCTTCTACAAATATACGGTTTCTGCTGTTTTCGCTTCTGCCCATGATAAAGTAAGCTGTCACTGCCTTGGTTCCGTCTGCTGATCTGCCGATTACAATTCCTCTTCCCGGATATGTGTTCTGCTGCAAATCCTGTTCAATTGAAATCATCTTCATTATCTTTTCTCCTTTGCTCTGCATGTTTTGTTTTATATGTTATTTTACCGCTATTTTTATTATATACTATTTTAACGTTCTGTCGATATATATTTTTGAAATATACGCAAACTAAGGGATGGGTAAATTACCAATGCACAGTTTTATTCATTTTATCACATGGGATTTTTTGTTTCAATGAAATGTAGAATTTCCTCCTAAATCATCTCCTAAAATATATTATCTTGACACATTCCTCTCATCGTCATATAATAAATTAATAATAGTTACTATTACTGAATATTAATATTTATCTCATTATTCGATTTAGGCAGAACCGCATATTTTAATAGAATATGAAATGCCAAGGATATCAGAGAATATTTGATATAGCAAAGGTTACACTAAAAGAAACTCATTTGCACGCAAATGCCGCATACTTAGCCAGGGAGGATTAACATGAACATATTAGAAGGTTATATCGGAACATACTATTCTGAAAAAAGTCCGGGAATTTTTCACTTTCAATTTAATACAATTACAGGAGCACTAACCGTTCCTACCCTGTCTTATGAGGCAAAAAATGCAAAATGCTCTGACCTTTTCGGATCTTTCCTTGCAGCACCTCTGGAGAAAAACGGCAGAGCGGGAATCTGTCTCTGGGATACTTCTTCCACTTCACTAGCACAAAGTGAGCTTTTTACGGAACAGAAAACAGCCTGCTTTATCGTCCAGAACAATACTTGCATTTTTACAGCTAATTACCACGAAGGAACCGTTTTAATTTATCGGAAAGATCCGGGAGGTCTGGTTCTTCATAAAAAGATTGAAATTGCTCCTATGGCGGGATGCCATCAAATACTTTTCCATGATCACTATCTGCTGGTTCCATGCCTGGAATTAGATGAAATACGTATATTCGATGGGGCAGCCGACTACGCGCCTGCCGGTAAAATAGCATTTCCAAAAGGAAGCGGCCCAAGACACGGTATATTTAACAGAAGCCATAACCATCTGTACGTTGTCAGCGAACGCAGTAATGAATTGTTTACTTTCGCTTTGGGTAAAGATCTGGAATTCCGGCTTCTGTCACAGATTTCTGTCCTCAACCTGGAAACTGTAGGCGGCAGTGAAAATGCATCCGCTGCAATCCGTCTCTCACCAGATGAGCATTTTCTATATGTTTCCGTCCGGGGAGCTGACATGATTACGGTAATATCCCTTACCAGTGAATTTCCTAAGGTAATTCAATATGCCTCCTGTCAGGGGAGCCATCCAAGAGATTTTATCCTGTCACCAAACGGACGCTTTCTGATAATCGTCAACCGTACTTCAAATGAAATGGTATGCCTGTGCAGAAACAGCATTACCGGATTTCTGGAAGAGGTCTGTTCCAGAGTCCCCATTGCAGAAGGGGTCGGCATTATTTTGGAGGCAGAACCACCATCAAAAGCAAAAGACAGATGATGCAGTGAACTATCATTTTTACGCTAAATAATGCGGGCATTTGCTCCCGCTGTACATGAATTTCATATAGCTGAGGGATAATTATAAAATAGAAAGGATGCCACAAGGTTGGTCCTTCAGTCAATTCAAATGTGGCAGTGCTGCAGGGAACATGCAGCGCTTAAGGTAGGTATACAATATGAAAAAATTAGATATAGGAATAATAGGATTGGCAGTAATGGGCAGAAGCCTGGCACTTAACATGGCGGACCATGGATTTTTGGTTGGCGGGTACAACAGAAGCAGGGAGGTAACAGACGCACTTATAAAAGACCATTCTCATGAAAATTTTACACCTTTTTACGATTTGAAAGAGATGGTCGGCGCACTGGAGGCTCCCAGAAAAATCATGCTGATGATACAGGCGGGAAAACCGGTTGATCTTGTCATAGACCAGTTAATGACGCTGCTTGAGCCGGGTGACATCATTATGGATGGCGGGAATTCATTTTTTGAAGATACCAGACGGCGTTACACTTTATTAGAAGAAAAAGGAATCCATTACTATGGTGTGGGCATTTCAGGAGGGGAAAAGGGCGCGCGCTTTGGTCCTTCCATTATGCCGGGAGGAAACCGGGATACTTACGACGAAATCAAACCTGTTCTGGAAGCAATTGCAGCCCGTGCCAAAGGAGAACCCTGCTGCAGTTACATGGGTCCGGATGGCGCCGGACACTACGTAAAAATGGTTCACAATGGAATTGAATATGCAGATATGCAGCTGATTGCAGAATCTTATCTGCTGCTTAAATATGCCGGGGGATACAATAATCAGTCCATCGGTGACATATTTGCACAGTGGAACCAGGGGGAACTGCAAAGTTACCTGATCGGGATCACAGCAGACATCTTCCATGAAAAAGACGATTTCCAGGATGGGGAACTTCTGGATTATATTCTGGATAGTGCCCAGCAGAAAGGTACCGGTAGATGGGCAAGTATCGAGGCATTAAAACAGGGCGTTGATATTTCCATGATTACAGCAGCGTGCAATGCAAGAATTATGTCCAATCGCATTGATGAGCGGAAAGAAGCCGGAGAAAGACTCCATGGACCGTCTGCATCTGCTTCGAAACAACAGGATGAATACTTTGCAGAAATTGTCCGTGAAGGTCTCTACGCTGCCAAGATTGCAGCTTATGCCCAGGGTTTTGCCATGTTGAAAGATGCTTCTTCCCTATATGGATGGAATCTGGATTTCGGTAATATTGCAGCAATTTTCCTGGCGGGATGTATTATTCAGGCTGAATTCTTAAATGATATTACACTTGCATTTCGTAAAAATCCACAACTGGATAATTTGATCCTGGATGACTTCTTCTTATCCAGAATTGATCATAACTTAAAAAGCCTCCGGACTGCGGTTATTACAGGAATTAATAATGGCATTCCAATGCCGGCAATGGCAAATGCCCTTTCCTATATCGATGCCTTCCGGGGCGATGCAGTAGGTGCAAATCTGATTCAGGCACAGCGGGACTGCTTTGGAGCGCACACTTATAAACGAATCGACAGAGAAGGCAGCTTCCATCACGATTGGGGGAAATTATCATGAATCAAAATCTGACATTTACTATATTCGGCGGAACCGGAGATCTGACATTCCGTAAGCTTCTGCCGGCTCTTTACAATATGTGTGTCTCCGGACGGCTTGGCGTGGAAGACCGGATCGTCATTATCGGAAGGCGCAGTTACAGCGATGATGATTACCGGACAATTGCCCGGGACTGGGTATCTAAGTTCTCCAGACTCCCCTATACCGAAGAGGATTTTGCCGGTTTTGCATCCAGGATCCATTATTACCAGATGGATTTTTCAGACCAGGAGGCATATGAAGGATTAAACAGCTATTATCAGGAGCATGGGCTTTATTCCCATATCTTCTATTTTGCCGTAGCCCCGCGTTTCTTCGGAATAATTGTGGAAGGGCTGACCGGCGTAGACGGTGCGGAAAACGGAAAGGTTATCATCGAGAAGCCTTTCGGTGAAACGCTCGCCGCTGCAGATGCGCTGAACCAGAAAATGGAGTCATTCTTTTCCCCTGACCAGATTTATCGGATCGATCATTATCTGGGAAAAGAAATGGTCCGCAATATCCAGACCATACGCTTTACCAATCCTATTTTCAGCAATCTCTGGAGTGCAGAGCATATTGAATGCATTCAGATTTCTGCTCTGGAAGACGTAGGCGTGGAAACAAGAGGCGGCTATTATGATTCCAGCGGAGCGCTGAAGGATATGGTACAGAATCATCTGTTTCAGATATTGTCTATCGTAGCGATGGAACAGCCGGAACAGTTTTCCGGTTCGGAAATGCATGCAGAACAGATCAAAGTACTGCGCTCTCTGCGTCCTGTCAAGGCTAAAAATATAAAAGACTCCCTTCTCCTTGGACAGTATGATGGCTATCTGGAGGAAAAAAATGTGGCACCGGATTCTGCAACAGAGACCTATGCCGCCCTCCGCCTCTTTGTAGACAATAAACGCTGGAAAAACATGCCCTTTTATATCCGCACCGGAAAGAAAATGGGCCACCGGGAAATGGATGTGGCGATTGTATTCCGCCGCTCCTCACCCGAGATTGCACCGAACATTCTGAATATTAAAATCCAGCCAACGGAAGGCGTATACCTTCAGTTTAATATTAAAAATCCCGGCGATACAGAGGAAATCATCCAGACTAAAATGGATTTCTGCCAGAGCTGTCTGGATATTTTCCGAATTAATACGCCGGAAGCCTATGAACGGATGCTGGATGCATGTATGCAGGGTGAGCGCTCCTGGTTTTCCCAATGGGACCAGATCGAAACCAGCTGGAAATTTATTGAGAATATTCGAAAGGTGTACTACAAGCAAAACCTTCCCGTATATTCCTATACACCGGAAACGAATGGTCCCGCTGAGGCTGACGAATTCCTGAAGCACTATAACCATGAGTGGTTTGAGTAAAATACAATACACTTCTATTCCCCGGCTGAATATATTCGGTTTTTAAAATCCGTCACTGCTTTTTTCTGCGTCTTTAACTCTTTGGTAATAAAATAACTTTGAATTACAGGCGCAGCAAAATCCAGCAGCGGTATTTCTCTTAATCTTTGATCCGCCAGATACTTTCCCACAAAGCTGCGTGGCAGAAAGCTGTATCCGATTCCATCCAGCAGATAAGGAAGCAATTTCGTACTTTTATCAATTTCAAATGGAAAAGGATTCTTTTTCGGGAACATATCCCGCATGAAGTTGCCCCCTTCCCCTAACACAAAATCACAGTAGAGATAATACAGATTCTGCAGTATTTCCCTGGAAATGCCCTGCTCATGTTCCGTATTATTCCACGAAGTCACCAGTACCAGTTCATCTGTCTGAAATGGAATACAGGTAAAACCGGTTCTCTCCACAGGCACAAAGGTAAAAATCACATCTAAAGTCCCGTCCTGCAGCATCCGGATCAGTGTATTGGAATGGTCAATAATAACCTTCACCGAAATATCCGGGCATTCCCGCAAAATCCCGGACATGCATTTTGTTAAATGGCAGTCATATACCGTATTAACCGTTCCTATGCGCAGGTGTTCTGCAAAACTGTGCAGCATCCCCAGCTCCATAACCGCTGTATGCTCCAGCTCCACAATACGCTTGGCATATGGAAGAAAACGCCTGCCCTCTTCTGTCAGTTCCACAGACTTCTTCTGCCTGATAAACAGCTTCTTTCCCAGCTCCTTTTCCAATTCCATAATGCGGTTTGTCACCGTGGACTGCACAATATAGTACTGGTCTGCCGTCTGGGTAAAATTTTTAAGTTCCGACAGGGTAAGAAATGTTTTTAGATTTTCAATATTCATGGGATTATCATCTCCTGTATGATCGATATTATCGATTATTCTATCCATAAAGATTCATTATACAAATAATAAATAAAACGTTATAATAAGTCAAGATATAGTTTTTAATCTGGACTAAATATCCAAAAAGTATAACGCAAATCTACAGATTACGTTTTTATTAGTAGTCCATAAAACTTTCATTTATTAACTGCTAATTCATATAAATCAACTTTAAACAATATAACAATATCTCATCAAAACTACATGGAGGTCAAATATCATGCAAAAGATTTACACAAAAGTAACCGATCAGACTCACTTCTTCGAAAATCATGATCCGGTGGAATTAGCCGCCGCTTACGGCACACCGGTTTACGTATATAATGAAAGAATTTTAAGACAACGCTGCCGTGATCTTAAAAATATGGTCTCGTATCCTAAGTTCGTAGTGGACTTTTCTGCAAAGGCAAACAGCAATCCTGCCCTCCTTCAAATTGTACGGTCAGAGGGATTGGAAGTCGATGCTATGTCCCCGGGAGAGATTTATATAGAAAAAATGGCAGGTTTTACATCCCATGAAATATTCTATATTGGAAATAATGTATCCGATGAGGAAATGCAGTATGCCATTTCGGAAGGTGTTCTGGTAAGCGTAGATTCCATCAGTCAGTTAGAACGCTATGGACGCCTGGCGCCTGGAAGCCGTGTCGCCATCCGTTTTAACCCAGGAGTTGGTGCCGGTCACCATGAAAAAGTAGTAACTGCCGGAAAGAAAACAAAATTCGGAGTGGACCCGGTATTTATCCCTCAGGTAAAAGAAATCTTAGAGAAATTTAAACTAACCCTTGCCGGTATCAACCAGCATATCGGATCACTTTTTATGACCGGAGACGCTTTCGTTAAAAGTCTGGATTCTTTATTCGAAATAGCAAAACAGTTCCCGGGTCTGGAATTCATAGATATGGGCGGCGGATTTGGCATCCCCTATAAAAAAGAAGATGGGGAAGCACCTCTCGATCTGCAAGAGCTGGGTGGAAAAATTGATGAAGCTCTCTTTCAATTCACGAAAGAATATGGAAGACAGATCACTTTCCGCATCGAACCCGGACGTTATATCAGTGCCGAATGCGGGGTCCTCTTAAGCGGGGTACATTCCATAAAATATAATTACAATAATAAATATGTAGGCTGTGATACGGGATTTAATGTACTTTCACGTCCTATTTTATACGATTCATACCATGGCGTTGAAATTTATCGCGGGAATGATACACCTTCCCTTCAGGAGGAAACCGTAACCATCGTAGGAAATATATGCGAAAGCGGAGATATTCTGGCAAAAGACAGACTTCTTCCCGAAATCCAGGAAGGTGACATTTTGGGCATTCTGGATGCTGGTGCCTATGGTTATGTTATGAGCTCAAATTATAACAACCGTCTTCGCCCTGCTGAAATCTTAATCCGGGAAAATGGGGACGTTGTGGTAATACGGGAACGGGAAACTCTGGAGGATTTGAAGAATCATTTGGTATTGCTGTGAGAAAAATAATATTTTATTAATAAATCAATTAACTGCATCAACATCTTTTGTTGATGCAGTTTTATACTTAGACATTAACATGTGCGGAAAAATATGATATATATAATGATTATTAGGTTTAAATATGATATACTACTCACAAAAGGTGGTGAATAGGTATGGATTTATATATTCCAAAAGAAACCTTAGATATTTTGTCTTACAAATCCACATTAGGAAGAAGTTTGAAACAAAAGCGTTTCAAACTACTTATTAATGCAATACCGCAGACTTGTCAGCGGTATGCAGGGGTATAAGTTTAAAACAGATTTCATTACGTGATACATCTCTGGAAACTATATTAGCGGATATCGCAAGATATCGCGCAAGTTATATTGATGTTTTAGTACAGGAAAATTTGATTGGTTCACGATTTAAAAGTGATGATTCTATAATGCGTAAATATGAAAAAACCATTAGAACAGGCGGTGGATTTAAGCAATGTTTTAACGATATACTTGGATTTAGACTGCGATTTGACGAATATCCTAATAAATATCCCGATTATTTTAGAGTCGTAGATTTGAGAAGAGGAAAAAAAATTGATGATGGATATCATGCAATACATCTATATTATCAAAAAGATAATTTATCGTTTCCAATAGAAGTACAGTTGTGGTGTGGTGAAAATTATCAATTTAATATATGGAGCCATCGATATGTTTATAAATATAAAAATGTTGAAATAGGAAAACTATTGTATCAGGAATATATCAACAAACAATTTAATGACGAACAAGGATTTTTAAAGAGGTTAAAATATTGGGAAGGTGAGAAAGTTGGAAAATAGAAAAATCTATATTATAGCTAAAATATTTGATAAACAAGGTTGTCTGGCATATCAATGCAAATCTGTTAATGAAGCCAGATGCCTTCCAGGTACTCTGGAAGCATTGAGAGCAGATGGTGTACAAATTGTAATACTGGACGATCCTGAAATTTACTCAGAGTACGCTCCATATACCTATGTGCCGGATATAAAGGAATTCATCGATAAGGTTAATCAAATGAATCGTGCTGCATAAATCTAGAAGAATAGATAGTTACGTACACAAAAACACCGGCTGTTATTCCGCCGGTGTTTTCATATGTTCTCCAAATCCCAAACTGTAAAGTCCCCACAGCATACCAATTTGATTTAATTTTTCGACTTTATCCTTATCCAGGCAGAAGGAGCGAATGCCGCGCTGACGCTCCCGCTGTGCATTGATCCAATACCCTAATCGAAAGCCATCTTTGGTTACATAGTCCGGAAGCACATTCAGATGACCGTTTTTTTCATAAAACAGTTTTGCATCCTGGTACCATTCCATCCAACGCCGGCGCTTTCTAAGTTTCCAGGTAATATTTAATTCCTCCAGTTTATAGCGCTGACGAAAATCCATTTTGTTTTGCCAGTAACGTTTCCTCTGATAACTGATCCATTCACCCAGCGGAAATTGTCTGTACACAGTATTCCTTGGAAGGTTGATACTTCCATTTTCTGCAAAATAATCTTGGGCATAACGGTACCAGGTATCCCAGTCGGTACGTATCTCCAGAGACCAGATCATGTCAATCTGATTTAACAGGTAAATTTTGCGGGCGTCGATCCGATAAGTTCCTTTATTACGGTATGCCGCACGCTGTCTTTCTATCCAGCGTCCCAGCAGATGTCCGTCATCTGTTTTGTATTTGGATGGAATTTTTAATGAATGATTCGCATCGTAATATTTCTTTGCCAATAGATACCATTCATCCCAGGAAAGACGTGTGCAATGAATATTCTTTTGGTTCATAGTAGATTCTTCACACCCCATTTCTCTCGATTACATTCCATATTATATCAACCTTTCAATATGGGTGCCGTTTGATACCCGCTGCTCAAAATTCCCGGTACTCCCTGCGCTCCCATCACTTCATGCATGATCCTCAGCAGCTCCAGAATTCCACGAAACAGTACCGCCTTTTTACACCCGGAGTATCTCATGCTGCCCTGCCAGTCCCCATATTCCATATAATAAATGTGAATAAAGAAAAAGTACCTGGAACGTTTTGAGAAGAAGGGATGATTCAAATAAGGTTCCAGATGCGGTGTAAAATTCTCCATCGGCTGCTCTTTAAAGTCACGCAGCATAGCATCTATCTTTGCTATTAAATCACTGAGATTATGAAAAGGAATTTCTTCTTTCTGGATTGGATTCATAAAGGTTCCGGAAGCAACTCCATTTTCAATATCATTTACGTGAATAAAAAACATTCTCATATCATCTGTCAGCATTTTGGGTTCCATCTTAAAGCACCTCACTTCTTCTAGACTTCCTGATCTATACTAATTAAAACCTAATTACTTTTTTCAAATGTCACTTTTCCCATTGCTTCTTCTTCCACAATGATTTTACCATCCTGAAGGAGGTATTCCTGATCTGCTCCATTGGAGGTGACAATATACTTGCCGTCTTTTTGTGCCCAGGTACCTTCTGCCTTTGTTCCTATCATATCCATCGTAACGGTATTATCTTTATCCTTCCACTGAGATGGTAATCTGTGCCGCAACCTGTCCCATACTTTCCTGGGTATCCTCATCCAATACCGTGAACATTGCCGTCGTCGGATACTCTCCCTGGCTTAAGTTTACCGCCAGGCGGTCATAATGAATCCGCTCACCGGGTTTTAAGACTTTGGATGAATAAACCTCTTCTCCACTGCTGTCCAGTGTTATACTGACCGACATGTGATATGGATTATCTACCGGATTGGTAATCATCAGTTCCCCTTCCTCATCTCCCTTTTTAAATTTGGGGTTTACCAGAATCTGAAAGTGGAAATTACCGGTATCTGCAATTTGCTGTAATGCTTCTATTTCAGGATTTCCATTTTTTGCATTTTTATCCATCTGATACTCCTTATAACCTTTCCAAATTACCGCCATACATAGCAGAATGCATATTATTGCTGTGAATACCAATTTTTTTCCCTTTGTTTTTGAAATTTTATTTATATCTGTACGCATATCCGCTGGTTTTCCTTTCTGTATCTGGCGGTCAATTTCTTTATCTTAGACAGTCATTTAAGCAGGACAAATGCCGCCTGTGATCTGATTATAGTTTTTGTATTATTTCTATACTGTTAATGACAATGTCCTTTTTTGGTTTCCTCTCTGTATCCACATAGACCTGAGAGATCCCATCTACAACATTTAATCCTTTTATAACCTGTCCAAATACCGTGTGGCTGTAGTCCAGATAATAAGCTCCCCCAATCGTCATATAAGTTTCAACAGCATTCTGATATCTCTGGGCTTCCGACTCAGGCACACCCTCTGTCCCTATTGCCTGAATCTTTTTATTTAACCCATCTTCAAACTCACCGACCTCTTCTTCGTTCATTTTTGATAGCTTATTTTTTTCATTCAGTTCGCTGTTTCCCTGACGCACCAATTCGTTCATGTAGAGATTTGCTTCCACCAGCTTTTTTTCTTCCGGAATTTCCTGGCTTGCCACAAAATAGAACTGGCTCTCATTTGCATCAATCCCGCTGTTTGCCATTGCCAAAGCTCCATAGAAATGATGCAGTCCATCATCATATTCATCCTCAAATGGTTTGCCAGAACTGCTCTTTTCCGCTCCATCTGCAGGAATTCCGGTTTGAATGATACTGTCTTTTACAACATAGTGAAACAGACTTTGATCGTAATATCCCTGCTCTGCAAGTTTTATAAAATTCTCTACCGCTTTTGGTGCCTGGTCCGGATACAGAATCACCGTAATATCGCCTGCCGTGGTATGTAAAACGGCATATGGACCATCTGATTGTGCCTGCTGGGGATTTTCTTTTGCCTCTTTCGCCTCAATCGGAAATGAATCTGCAATATCTGTATTTCTTGTGACATAATTCTTTTTGTCAGCACAGCCCCAGATTCCAAGTGCCAGAAGGCTGATTCCAATTACAGCCAAAATCTTTTTCTTCATTTTTATTTCATAACCACCTTTACTTCTACTTTAATTATTTATAATATTTTACCTTGATGTATTTCTACTTTAATTTTACTTTATTTATTTCAACGTTCCATTTCAATCAGCCTGCCATAAACCGCATATCTAGCATTATAGAATTCATAAGAACACGTACACAAAACAACGATCCGATCCTTGGCCGATGGCTTTACTTTGCTTTGAAAGGTAGATTCCTCCATACGTTTTCTAATCCATTCTTTCTTTTCTTTTTTCCTTCTAAAATCCATTGGAAAGCTTTCATTTTCACCATCGAGAATCGTTCCTGCAAATAGTTCTATTTTATATGTCTGGTCAGGAGTGTCCAACACCATGTCCGGATATTGGTCGTAATAACTCTGCTCCTTATACTGGGATAAGGGAGAGAACATGCGATTCAGCGTAATATGATGTCCATAGATGACAGAGATATCTCCAGAGATATCCGCTTTGTTCCGATAATCCAAAAAAATCGCTCCAATTTCATTTGGAGTACCGTCAGAAAGATGATGGAGATAGTAATCATTGTCTTTCCCCTGTACCACCGGGTAATCAATGGGTGTTCCCGGGCAGGACAACCAGGCAATGCCGTCCCGGTTCCACTCTTTCAGTTTTCCGGTATCCAATTCCCCGGTAACCTTGTCTGCCATTTTATCTCTTATCTTTTTATAATAGTTCTCTGCAATAATTGCAGGCTTTAATTCCCGGTAAGTACGCACCGCAAAATAACAACCTGCTGCGGTAACCGCTATTAATAAACAGATCATCACAATCCTTACTGTTCTGTTTTTAACTGCGCTGCGCTGTTCAGCCATTAACTTTGCTGACCCAGTGCTTTGCGAAATGTTCCGGAGCGCCATAACTTCCAAAGCTTAATTTTGCGCACCTTATGTACTAAGTTTTTTTCCTGATTACAACATGCGCAGCGCTGTACGTAGTAACAAATCAGTATATCTTTTTTCTCTAAATTTAAATGATAGGTTTCATTTAGACACCTGCGGCAATATCCTATTTCCATTATTTTGTTATTACTCTTCATTTTTATACCCGCTGCCTTTCCCAGACTGTTCTGCACGTTCTGTTTTTTTCGTTTTCATCAGATAAGCCAGTATAATAATGCCTGCAATTACGCAGAGCCCCAGACCGATCCCCCAAAAAGCAAACATTTGCTGTATCCCGGTTTTGGGTATTCTTTCACCGGTTGAAGGTCTGGTATGGTCCGCCGGGGTTACGACCGGCTTCTTCGTGGTCTCCGTCTCTGTCTCATCCGGTTTTTTCGTTTCCGTTTCTTCGGGTTCTTGATAAAGGTAAACGTTCACATCGTATGGCAGGGTGACAGCATTAAGCATTACCTCCCCCTCTTTGGGATTTGGAAGATAATCCTTTTTATAAACTTTCCAAAGAATCTGGTTTTCATCAAATCTCGCAACACTTCCCGAAAATGTTATTCTCCCATCCTTTTTTGTATATTGCTCCATGGGATCTTCCCCATCTCCTGCGTATGCTGCGTCCAGTTCATATATTCCATTTTCATCACTTTGTCCAAAGAGCACATATCTGTCTAACCCTGCTACATAAATTTCCACCGATGCGCCCTTTATCGGCTCCATGGTGTCCTCATCCTTTACAATAAAACGAAGCTTCCCCATATAATCCACCGTTACGCCAGCCGCAATATCCGTACTGCTCTTTCCAGGTGTCAGCATCTGGGACTGGTCCACATCTCCGGATGTTCCTGCTTTTGCCATTGCTCCCATCTGGGAACCCATCATTGCTGCTGCACAAATGAGAAACAGCGCTGCTGCTTTTCTGATCTGCTTCTTCAATCACTCCACCTCACTTCTCTATAATCACAATTATTTTTTCAGCCGTCTCACCGGCAAATCTATCTCCATCCGGTTCATAAAACTGAAAAAGAACTGTGCAGGGATATACTCCTGGCTCCAGCCTTTTTTCCAGATAAACCGACTCTATGTAATAGCCCGGATCAATCATGCCGGACTCGTATAACCGGCTTCCATCCTGGTCATTCAACAATATTACGGTCATGCATAGCGGGCTTTTTGGTGTATTTGCAATTCGGATCTCCCCTTTTGCGTCAGCTTCTTTAAAATATATGGTCTGCTCAATGGTGACGTTCTGCATAGCCTCTAAGAGCATTTGATTCTGCTCCTCTTCATGAGGATCTTGTCTCTCTCTTGCCAAAATATCCCGCACCATTGGATCATCCTTCCAGGTAAGCCGCGCATTGATTCCAAGTCCTATAAAAAATCCGCCCGCCACCAGACAGATTCCTGCAATTCCTGCCCATATTCGGTTTCTAAAGGCACTTTTATTCTTTATCATGAATATATTTTACCGTCCCTGATATGAAGGACCACATTCACTCTGGTTTTGGCAATCTCATCTTCCGTTTCATCCAGGGCATAGGTTGTAAATACTGCCGTAGCTTTATAATCCCCGTTTTTTAACTGCCGGTTAAGCGCCACATACTCGATGTAGTAACCTGGGTCGATTAAGCCGGAACGGTAAAGAGTTTCCTGCGTCTCATCCAGCAGCAAATCCACCTGCAGAGAGTATCGGTTCCCTGGAACATTTTCGATGCCAAGCTTGCCTTTTTTTCCACCCTCTTCAAATACCGGTTCTGCAGCGATCCCAATATCCACCATCCCCTCTTCTACTTTCTGGTTCAGTAAATCTGCTATCTCTGAGGGACTTTTACCGGGAAGCAGTCCTCCCAGAGCCTCTTCATCTCTGGCAAGCCGATCCTTTCCCCTGTTCTGGTTGGCACTGTACAGGACCCCCCCCGCCACACCTGCGCAAATCAACAGAATCACCAGAATTATTATCCATTTTCTGCTCCTTTTTTTCTGTTCCATTCAGATAACTCCTTCTGTTCTTTCTACTCATATATCATCACTACGTCTGCTCTATCTAATATCCACCTGCCATATGATTTTTCCTGCTTTTACGGATTCCTCCACCTGGGTATACTGCCCCCGGTATCCTCCGATCTCCACATCCAGTTTCAGTTCCAGCTCAAACGGATCCTTTGCTGTTCCCGAGGCCGTATATCCTCCGGATTCATCCGGCTTGTCCAGAGCAATCTTCTGATCTGCCCATATTTTTTTCTCCGTTTTGTCTTCTTTTTTAAATACATACTGATGCGCGGAATCTTCCAGGCTGATGCGGTAATTTTTCCGGTTTTCTTCCTCTGCAGTGACCGCACTGTCTTCTGCAGCCGGCCGCCAGTAGCCACGTTCCGGTGCCAGACCTTCACCGTTTTCTATATAAGCTTCCAATTGTACCGCCTTCCCCTGACGCAGTGACGGATCATAATTTTCATTCCCATCTCCATCTTTTTCTGCGGTTTCCGTGGAATAATTACGCACATACATTTTCGAATCACCCACAACAGCAATTTCATAATCACTCGTACCGCTGCTGTGATCCAGAACATTGACAACCACGTTTGGAAGCAGCAAAGTCCCTTTATCCACTGATATCTCTACCCGGTTATCCGTATCCCTGGTTCCATTTACCACAAAGGCAAAGGTGGTGGGTACCGTTACGGAAATCCTGGGACTATAATCTTTTTTAACCACATCTATCCACACATTCTGGCGGGGACCGTCATCTGCAGCATAGATTTTTTCTTGTCCCATAAAGAGAAGTCCCGCCATCAGGCATATGACTGCGGCTGCTTCTGTTTTTTTTCTTCTTCTCATTGTCACTCTTCCCTTCTTTCCAATGATTTTGATGGAAAAAATCTTTTGCAGAAAAATCTTTTCATCCTGATTGCTTAGCGCAAAGATTTGCCTGCAACAAACTTTTTCCATTTGCGGGGCGCTATCTTTCAGCACCCCGTAAAATATGCCACTTTTACTGGTTCCTAGTTCTGATTCCTACTGTAAATAATCTCCGCTTGGAGCGGTAGGTGTCTGTGTTACCGTATTATCTACGGTGTAACCAACGGTCCAGACAATCGTGCCGACTTTTGCTGATTGTTCGATTTGTTTATATTCTCCACGTGTTCCGCCAACTGCCACGTCAAATGCAAGATCTTTTGCAGCTCCGGTCTTCGCAAGTTTCGTTGTACTGTCCACGTTTGCAGGATCGGATACGTCCGGAGCATCCAGTACTACGGCATTTGCCATTTCCAGCGTATTTGCACCGGCTGACTTGTTGAATTTTTCATTCTCAAGGCTTAATGTGAACTCTTTAAATCCTTTTGCATTTGCAGTATGTTTCCAGTAGTTACGGTCTTTGTCAGATCCTTTGTTCTCGATAGAACCTTTCAGGTTTACCGCAATTCCTGCTCTTGTATTGCCTGCTGCTGCCTTGGTGGAGTAGTTGGTAAATGTCATCTTGCTGTCCTGTTCTACTGCAATCTCATAATCGCTGGTTGGGGAAGTTGGGTCTAATACATTGACCTTTACATTTGGGAGCAGGATCGTTCCGTCTGTGGAAGAAAGTGTCAAATCCTTTTTCGCTGCATCCACAGTACCATTTACGACAAAAGCAAATACGGTAGGTACCGTAACACGGATACGTGCATCTGTATTAGTTTCATCATCCACTACAATACCTGCATATACATCTGTTCCGTCCGGTACCGGTACTACATCTCCGCTTGTTCCGGCAGCCATAGCCGGGATTGTCATCGTTACACAAAGCGCTGCTGCTGTTAAAGTTCCTAATACTTTTTTCGTCATGTTTTTTCTACTCATCTTCTTTTCCTCCAATGTTTTGTTTTCTTGTTTGGTTTTCTTAATTTGTTTTTTATATTTAAAAAAGGAAAAATGGCGCAACCTTTTTTAAAGCTTTTTCATTCGTTCAAGACCTTGATCTTGACTTTTACATTTACCTGACCGATATCATCCAGGCTTTCCGGATCAGTCGCCAGAACTTCTGCCGTACATTCATATTCTCCGGCAGGCAGTTCCTGATCCAGTTTGATTTTATCAATATACTGACCGGGTTTTAAGCCGTCGCTCTGATAGAGAACGCTTCCGTCCTTATCCAGCTTCAATATGACCCGGCAGTAATATCTGTTTTCCTTTATGTTTTCAATGCCCAGGCTGCCTTCGCTTTTTCCATTTTCAAAAACCGGCTCTACATTCATGGAAATGTTAAACATTCCTTCCTGTACAATGCCGTCCAGCATTCCCTGCAGCTCCCGGGCAGACTTTCCTTCCAGTGTTCCGTCCTTAGCCATTTTGTCGAACCAGTACTTACTGGTATCGTCCATCTGATTTCTGTTTAATAAGAACCAGCCTGCTGCCGCTCCCAGAAGAAGGAGGATCAGCAGGATGAACCATTTCTTTGATTTTCCCTTTGTCTTTTCCATGATGTGCTCCTTCATCTGTTAACGTACTAATTCAAATTTGTAGATCATCTGGTATTTCGCCCTGGCATTTTCTTTGATATAAGTCTCCGGGTCTGCGATGGACGTACCAAATGCGGTATCGTTGTATTTTTCAAAGAAGGACGTATCCGCAGTTCCGGTAAAGGTAAATCTTCCTGACGTTCCCGGCTCTAATGTGCCAAATGTAACCGGCACCGCTGCTGTGGATGCCAATGGTGTATCGGCAAGCCCTGCAAATCCATTGTCTGCATCCCGGTCTGCCCCTGTTACCGCCAGATATAACTTTTTATTCAGATCCGGTCCGGCTAGGTCAGCCTTATTTTTCACCAGGATCATTTCATCCCAGGCAATGCTCTCCGAAGTGTTGTCATTTTGGAAACCAACCACCGATATTTTAGTCTGATAGCTGCCTCCATTGGTAATGGTATAAACCGGTGCTTCCAGCGTCTCATTTCGTATGTTTCCATTTTCGGGGCTGCTATTATTGGGATGCTCCACTGCAACCAGAAATACATCTAATGGCAGCGAAATATCCAGAATTTCATAATTATACAGCTCCAATGTGTCTTTCTCGGTCTCAGACTCCACTAAATACAGTTTCGGGCTGACCGATGTAATGGTTGTTCCTAAAAGGTAATGGTAATATTCCTCATCCACCGTGTTTACGTAAGCATCTCTCATGTCGTACACTGCCACATCCCTGCCGTTGACCGGGTTATCCACATTGATATCCAGATAATCTGCAGTTTTCAACAATTCCTGCATATGAATCACATGGTCTGATCCCCAGACAGGCTTATCCGCTGTACCGGTATTGGCAGTTGTCAGATAGATTTCCTGTCCGGCTAGTCCTGCCGCTCCATACAAGATGGTAAAATAGCCATCCTGATAAATGCCTGCACCCTTGGCTGCGCTGTTATTCTGCAGTACGGCACCGTCATAATTCATGGTACCGTGGTTTGCCACAGCTCCACCTTCCATCCGGTCCGGTATCTCCAGGGAATTGTCGTTGTCTCTCAGGATAGTACCTTCATTCAGATTCAGGACACTTCCTGCACCTGCTGTAATCAAAGGTGCAGCCGCCTTCGTGGAGTCCGCCACATCTTCATAGATATCACCGATGGAAATTACATCTCGGTGCCCCTCAATGATCATATCCTGCAGATTGAAGATTCCGCCTGAATCCACTTTAAACAATGCTCCCGTATGATCTCCCGGACTGCTGTAATCACTGTTGCCCTTCATTCCATCCGGGACTACATACCTTCTGATATCTACTCCTCCGCCTATAATATCGATTCCGGTCAGCCCCGCTGAATAAGAGGTGGCAGTTAAACTGATGTTTTCATTAATCGTAACGGTATCAACCACATACAGGTACCCGCCGCCAATATTTTTTAATAACTCATAGGCTTTTTTCAAGGTTCGGACTGCCTGTGCAGGCACACCGCCGCTTTTACTGTCAGCCCCATTTACCCCGTCTATATAGACTCTGTGGCGGTACTGTAATTCCAGTACGTTTACATCTCCGGTACGGCTGCCCAGAGAGAATATATCCGTAACAGACCGTTCCAGACGATAAATTGCAATTTCGTCCAGGGTAGGTTCATATGCTTCTGTCGTCCCCTGCTTTCCGGGATACTGTACAACCGGTCTGCCCAGATAAGGGTCATCCAGGGTGACTTGCAAGGTACCGCTTGCGGGTTTAAAACCGCGCAGTGAAATTTCGATGTATTTGCTGCTGCCGGTATCTCCTTCACTTCCGCTTCCGGTGAGATGAATGGTTCCCTCTATATTGGGATCACGGTCCAGGATACAGGTGCCATCCTGATAAATGGCACTTCCTTTTCCATTTGGCGCCTCCACATCGGTAATAGAAACGCTGACCGCCTGGAAGACTCCTCCATCCACATATACACCGGCACTTTTTGCACCTGCAGCTATATTTTTGTTCTTATAAATCTCCGACCCTGACGGTATCACAAGCTTGCCCTTTACATGGAAGATGGGACCTTCAGCTTCTACCGGACCGGATGCATACACCGGATTTCCTACTACTTCCCGGCTATGCCCGTCAAAGAACAGATTATCTACGTTTAAGATCCCCGAATCAGAAATTTCAAACATGGTTCCGGTATAAGTTGCTATCTCATATTTGTCTTTACCCGGCAGCGATTCCCATGCATCCGGCTGGGCATATCTTTGGAAATACACTGGACCTAAAGCATCTACTTCCTCAGTGCCGCGCTTATAATAACCATGCTCTCCTGTGGTATCCGATAGATTCTGCAGCGTTATTTCATCGCTCACCGTAACTTTGTCCACTACGATAATAACGCCGCCCTCTCCTCCTTTACGGAGTAACTTATAAGCCGCTTCCAGTGTCTCTACCGCGGTCTTCGGCGTTGTTCCGTCCAGGGTATCCTTTCCGTTTTCACCGTTAATGTACACAACACCTTTTTGCTGCAATTCCAGTATATTTTCTTCCCCGCTGCGGTTTTCCAGGTGGTACACCGCCATTATTGCCGCATTCAGGTTATAATAACTTTTCACATCCTTATCCGGTTTATAACTGTCCGGATATGCAACGACTCTCCTTCCTCCGTATGGATTATCCATGTTCAGAGAAAGCACCGTTCCCTTTTCCGGCTGATAGCTTACATCGGCATTGATATATCTGCTTGTGGTATCCGATGCACCTGTGCCTGTGAGATATACCTCTCCTGAAATGGAAGAAGTATTTGCTAAACGCATGGTACCATTCTGGTAGACAGCACTCCCCCTATAACCGGATACGTCCCGGATTGTGCCGCCATTCACCGCCAGCTCGCCCTGGTCGATATAGACAGCACCTCCCTTTCCCCCTGACGGGAGATTGTTCAGCCTGAGCACCGTATTATCCGACATGCTCACAACCGCTCCTGCTTCTACTTTCAGAATCGAATCCCCTTCGATCACGTTGTCGATTTCTCTTCTTCCGTAAATGGTAATGCTGCCCAGCTTCAGGTTGGCGCCATCTCTGGCGAGAATCATATTTCCCGTATAAGCAGGCCATTCTTTATCGGCATCCGTGATTTCAAACCCGGTGTAGCGGCTCATCCATGCCGTTTCCGGGAGATCCCAGGCTTCCTCTTTGTCTACGTAGACCGGACCGCTGGTATAAATAATATAATCTCCGGCACCTCCGATAGACTTTGCTTTCGTCATTCCAGCCACCGCTTTATCGGGATTACCACCATCATTGGAATCAGAACCATGTTCGCTGTCTATGTAAATACATTGCTTTAATACCAGGTTGGGCGCCTGTTTCTCCAGTACGTAACCCGCTTTCTGTGTGTTAAAATAACGCAGGTATCCGGTTGCATCCAGTATTACATCGTTGTCCGGTTTTACTACAATACTGCCTTTCGTGAAACTATCTGCGCAGTCTATGGTGTACATACGGTTTCTCTGGTAAATAGATCCGCCTAAAATAACCGGATAAGAAGTGGAAGCCAGATAAATGCGGTCTGATATGGTGCTTCCGCCGCCTTTTAAGTTAAAATTCTGCCCGTTAATATAAATTCCGGCATTTTGCTTTAAGGCTTTTACGGTTGTCACCAATGGAGTATTATCCCGGATGACACCTCCTGAGATTTCTACCTTCGCCGTACTGCCATCCCGATAATAGATTCCGGCACCGCTGTTTGCCTTGTTTCCCTGGATATTTCCGCTCATGAATTTTAGTGTGCCTGACTGAATGTATATGCCGCCGCCTCTTGAATAGGTTGTTGAAGCACTTTCCTGTCTGACAGCACGGCACTGGTTATCCTGAATCTCCATTCCGGAGATGGTTACCTGGCCTCCACTTATAAAAAGACCTCCGCCCAAGGCACCATAACTCTCACTGTTTGTAGAACCTCCATAGAGCAAATCATTTCCTCTGATGCTTCCGCCATTTGCGGTCATTGTTCCTACGTTGTAAACAGTTCCATAAATATTCCCGGAATAGCCGGTATTATCAATTTTATTATTTTCTATTGCAGCACTTCCGGACATATTCAATACGCCGCCGTTGTACAGCGCTACTCCGTAAATAGTGGAGCTCATCTTCTCCATGCTGTTTCCGGCAATCGTACCTCCTGAAAATTCAAAGGTTCCAGTGTTATAAACTCCAGCTCCCGAATAATTGGATGACATGGAATACATTTTATTATCATCTATATGCCCGCTTGTCATATTGATTGTTCGTTGGTTGTAAATACCGGCACCATAGCCTGAACTGTAAATCTCATTTCCAAGAATACTTCCTCCTGAAATATTTACAATGCCATAATTATAAATACCAGCTCCATGATTACTGTATATTCTATTATTTTGCAGCACTGCGCCCGAATTCACATTTACCACGGAAACAGAACTGCTGTTATAAATAATAGATCCAGACACACCTCCGGTTGTAGAAAACTTGTCCTTATTCCCATCGATGACAATATTCTCCAGGGTGAGCTGCGCACTGCCGTTCATCTGAATCATATACCCGGTATACTTTTCGTGGCGCATAACCTTTGGTACCCAGGTGTCATCTTTATCATTGGTAAAGGTCTGACCCTCATCAAAACTCCAGGTGTCCCCGGATGGTTTAGCGGAATTGCTGTTTCCAAAATCTACCGGATAATTGCAGATAATGATGTTGGCTCCCGTATCCAGGGTTTTTAAAATCTCCAGTGCCCTGGCAAAGGTAGCTACCGGTGCCCCGATACTTCCGCCATTGTTGCTGTCATCTCCCGGTACCAGCGTGGGTGTAAGGGATCCTTTTCCGGCAAGATATACATTATTTTCCCCTTCCACAACCAGATTTGGGTCCTGTGCTAAGATCGATTTCTCTTTGGGGAAGTTTGCTGTTTTCTTAAAATGATCCAGGTAGGTATCCGCATTGGATATAAGAACACCATCCGGTTCTACCAATATCTGTTTAATAAAGTTATCGGTACATCCTACCTGAAATACCTGATCATCCGGTTCACTAAAGAGTGTAATGGGTTTTTTCACATCCCGGATGTAAATCTCTTTATCCACCTCTGCCTTGCCGCCTAGCTTCAGTTTACCGTTACAGTCCACTGCACTTCCGATTGCTGTACTGAGATTGCCTTTGACGGCAGTACCATCTCCTAAGGTAAGGGTACTTCCGGAGCTGACCACGATTCCTCTGCCTTTATTGTTGAGTATCTGCGCTTTATCTTCTAAGGTTATTTCTATTTCATTTGCATAAACAGTCGTACCGCTTATATAGTCCCCGGTATAAATGCCGTCGTTTCCATTGTTATCAATCGAGGATTGTCCTGTCATGGAAATGCTGCTTGGACCGGCATAGTAGCCGCTGCTTGAATATCGGCCGAAATATATCCCGTAACTTCCGTTATATCCAATGCTAGCATTGTCTTTAAGATTGACCGATACTCCTCTTTGTGAGTATATTCCCTGGTTGAAATTTTTTTCTTCCTGAGAATTTCCTCCTATGACTGCATTTCCATCCATGTTGATCTGCGGTCTGTTGATTTCCGTAGTAGTAGAATAGGAATTATACCCATAATATACTCCATAAGTATTTTTGCTTATGCGGCTGTCACCGTGCATATTTAAATCTGTATATATCATGTTATAGGAACTTGCATTGTAAACTGCATATCCAGTCTGGGTAATTGCCGCTTTATCGTCCATATCAATCTTCAGATTATCACTGCTTCCTGTTATGCTGTTAAGATAAATTCCATTGCCGGAACGATTATTTCCTCTTATTTCTGCCTCACCATCCATATAGATACGGCTGCCTCCGGATACTGAGCTTGCGTAAATAGCCTGATCTTTATTTTCCAGAAGCATCGACTTATCATGCATGGCAATTATAGAATTGGTACCTGACATGTAGACGCCTATACTGCATTCTTTAATGAGAGAAGAATCATTTAATGTCACCATGGAATTCTCAGATATACTGCTTCTGCCATAAATTCCAATCCCATACCGCCCCGGTGCTTTTACATAAGATGTATCATACATATCCACCCCGGATACGTCATCCTTCACATTGATGCCGCCTGTACTTCCGCTTAAACCAGGCAAAGATCCATTACTGCTGTTATTGCCCACGTATTGACTGTTTTCAATCCCGGACTGATCCTGCATCGTTAGTTTACCGCCTTTTTCCAGGTAAACAGCCCAGCTGCCGTGACTTCGTACAAGGGCACCGTCAGACTGATCTGCCGCTGTTCCTCTCATTGTGACAGAACCACCGCTGTTATAGACTCCTATCTTGAAATTATTCTGAATAATCCCATTCTCAAGCGTCAGCTCCGTACCAGGACTTACATAAACCATAGACTCAATGGTATTATTAGCTCCGTCTACAGCACCTGCATTTCCATCCATCAAAAGCCTGCCTATGGTAAACCCGCCATTTCCGTTGTCCACCGTCTGTACCATGATTCCATAAAAACTAGCAAACCGCTTCACCTGTGCCAGGTTTGTATTGATAATATTCCCTTCCGAATTTATTGTCTCAGACTGTACAAACTCCGGTGCTTCATAATCAAGATTCCATACCTGGTCTGTGCCGTCCGCCGGAACACTGACTTTTCCGCAAATGTAAATAAATGGTTCAAAACCATCCGGGTCATAGCCGGAATCTGTATTGGGTTTCTCAGCATTTTCTTTTGCACTGGCTATTTTATCCTTCAGGATACTTTTTGCCCGGTCAAATGTCCGTACTGCATCAGATGGAGAGGTTCCTCCGTTACTGTTACTTCCCCCGGTTCCATCCAGATAAACGCCTTCTCCCACCAGTATAATATTTTTACTAAACCCGCCTAATTGTGTCTTCGGCGGTATTTCGCCTCCGGTAAAATAAGCTACATAAGGTTCTGCATCTTCCACTCCCGCATATGTATACGTCTTACCGGGTGCATTTATGGTCTTTTGTCTCGCAGGAGCGATTACTACACTTCCTACTTCAAAAATATCTTTGTTGACATTCACCGGAAGCTTTCCATCCACACCGGATACTGGTACTTCATTCAATAAATACAGTTTACTTGTGGCTGTATTGAGGAAAATTTTATCCTTCAGCGTCAGGGACTCCGGATCTATATAATTCTTAGAGCTGGAGGTCGTTCCAACGTTAATATAAATGCCATAATCCTTTGCACCTGTTTTTCCCGATTCAAACGTTCCGCCCAGAAACCATGCATTTGCAGTACTATAGCAGCTGCTTCCCAACAAGGCTGTATTATTTTGTACCATTATCTGATCTCCGAAATAGGTATTTCCTCCGCCGCAGTATACACCGCCTCCATTTTGAGTCGCGGTATTGTCTGCAATCAGTCCTTCTCTGAGATGTACCGTTCCGGACACATAAACACCGCCGCCATTTGGAGCTGAATTTTGGGTGATTTCTGCCCCCTCCAGTTTCGTATTGCTTCCGGCAAAGTATATACCTCCTCCGCTGGATGATGCGTTATTCTCTTGAATAACTGCTCCTGTGCCAAGTTCCAGGTAGCTGGAAGCATCGTATATGCCCCCTCCGTCACTTGCCTGGTTTCGTTGGATTAATCCACCAGTGATCCTAAGGTTTGAAGTTGATGAACCTCCGGATAAATAGATTCCGCCGCCGAGTGATCCGTTATTATCCTGAATTGTTCCGTCTGTCATTAAAAATGTTCCGTTTGTTGAACAGATTCCTCCACCATAATAAAATTTTTTATTCTTCTCTATAACACCGCCACTAATTGTTAATTTGCCACCTGAGTTATAGATGCCTCCACCATAGCTGGTATAGTTGCCGCTGGAAAGGTTATTTGAAATCTTACCTCCATCCATAACCATTTCTACTGATGAATTTATATAAACACCACCACCATAGACATATCCTCCACTTTCGGTATTTTCCGATATGTCTGCTTCACCAGTTATTTTCAGTACACCGCCGGACATATAGATCCCGGAACCATAGCCGCTATATGAACTGCCACTGCCTCCATAAGCCCCTGATGCTTTATTCTTAGTAATAATTCCGCCGCTCATCTGAACAACGGTATTGCCGCCTGTTGCGTATATACCTCCGCCATACCCAATATACGAACTATAAGAGGAAACATTCGAACTTATCGTTCCTCCTGTCATATCCAGCCTTGCATTACTTAAATATACGCCTGCTCCAAACCCGGTTTCCGAATTTCTGTTATTATCGGTTATACTTCCTCCACGCATAGTAAAGATGGTCTCATCTTTATTCACTCCGGAAACAGATACTCCTAACGCCTTTTTTGTAATCATTCCATCTTCCAGCGTAAACTTCGTAGTCTTCCCTGCTGCCCCCCGTACCCTCACACCGGTACCACGATAGGAGGAATTAAAGCCTTTCAATACCGTACCTTTTTGTGAAGTATAGCTTCCCCCTGCCAGAACATCTACCATGACATTACCGTTCATGGCATAGTCATATTCCATGACCAGGTTAGAGGTTGTAAACGCACCCCCATCTTTCACCGATACTAAGACAGACGGAACCTGCTTATGTTTCATCGTCCATTCAGGATTCGTTTTACAGCAGGCTATTTTTGCCTCGCTGCTTCTGTCCGTATTGGTATCATCTATAAAGTTCCACTCTTCCGTACCAGTGATATCCACGGTATCACAGATATAGATCACCCGGTTTTGAGGATCTATATCATCCCAGTTATCAAACAGAATTTTCTTCGCCTGTGCAAATGTCTTCACCGGCCAGTTGCAGTTTCCGCCAAACCAGATATCATTTCCCTTCTGTCCATTCAAATAAACTCCTGTATATTTGAACTTTCGGTAAAGTTCGATATGGTTCTCCATAACCCCGTCACTGTCCTCATACGTATCCTTACGCAAAGTCCAGTTGGCATCAGTATTTTTTGAATGAAGTGTAAAAGCCCCCAGATAATTGGCAGCATCACTGCCTTCCGGACCTTTTATAACATCTGCATATTGAAATTCCTGATTATCATCGATTCCTGAATAATAAACGTAATAGTTCTTTCCTTCCACATCCGTAGTTGTCAGTTCAATCGTACAATCCGACAGACGCCCTTTTGCATCCGGGTTTAACTCTGTTTGTATGCTTCCTCCTATAATGGAAACCCTTTCTCCTATTACCAGCCTTCCCAGGGAAGAGGCACCTTCGTATCCTTCATAGCTGTCTGCAATTCGGATACCAATTCCCGCTTTACAGGAAATCTCCAGATTTGAAAGTGAAAATTCTATTCCGGGCGGAATAATAAAAATCTCTGTAGGGTATTTATCCCACTGGGTAAGGGCTATCTTATTCTCTCCGTTCAGTGTTGTAATTGGCGTTCCATTTACAGAGAACTCTTCATCCCCAATCACGATCGGGCTCATTACCACAACCGTACCGCCATCGCCTCCCAGAAGTCCTCTTGCATGTTCCCACGTCCGAACCGGATGCTGGTCATCAATGCCGGAGTTGTCATCGCTTCCCCCCGGTATCGCCGGACGGTCTCCTTCCGGGCTGGAGGTTTCTTCATTTACGTTCCAATAAACGACTTTGCTCCCTACTGCTCTTGCCATGGAGCTAACTGTTTTTTTTGCATCCTCAGTCTGGTCTGCCCCATCCAATATTGCCTTGCCAGAATCTTTATTTGCATTGTTATTTGATTTATTTAATTCAGAATTATTTACTTCCGCGTTGTTTATATCCTCTTTATTTATATCGGTGCTATTTACATCTGTTTCATTACCATTTATTTGATTTCCATCTGTTTCATTTCCATCTTTTCCATTTCCATTCGTTTCATTTCCATCTGTCTTTTTTATATCCGTTTCGCTTCCATCATCCTGCGCCTCTAAATTCTTTTGCCGGGAGGTGAGAAATATCCCATTCCCGCCCTCAGCATCCTGCTGAAGCAGCTGCCACTTTTCCTGCAGATTCTGAGTCAGCATAAAGTGTCCCGGCAAGTCTTTTTGAAATTCTTCCTGATCGGACGCTCCGGCAATTATTTTTATCTGATTCTGATCGTCATTTGGATTTGCGTTGATACTGTATTTTATATTCTCACCCAATTGGTTTTGCACCTGTATGAAAGGCCGGTTGTTTCGTCCCCCTGCATTAGCGGCATCCAGAAACAAATTTCCATCCAGCGTGAATTGATCACCAATAATCAGACTTCCCTGCTCCACTTTAACCAGGTCCGAATTTTCCATCCCGGGTGCAGACGATAAATTCATATGAGACAAACTGAGTTCTCCGCCCTCCACAATGAAGATATAGGAATCACCCTCTGCCCTGCCAGTCCCATTGACCAGACGAATTCCCTCTCCATCATAGCTCACTTGCCCGCCATCTGATATCCTCTCTGCAGACATAACATAAACGGTAATCTCTGTCTTTAATTTTTCCCTGAGTTCCATTGCTTCTGTAAGTACCTGTTGAAAATCTGCTATCGGGTTTTGTTCACTACTGCCATCTGCATTTCCATCCGCTGCTGCAGAAGGATCCCAGTAAATAACCGGCTGACGCTGTTGATCTGAATCATGATTGGTGATCTTATCTGTATCATTTTCTTCCCTTTTGGCTCCCTGCGCAGACGGTTCCCCCTGCCCGGCGGACTGCACAGTTTCTTCCTCTGCCGACGGCATGTTATCTGCCGCTTCCGTAATGCCCGGACTGCAAATAATTACTCCCAGGCATAAAATAATCGCTAATACTCTTTTTATTTTTCTATTCACTTGGCACCCCTCCGGTCTAAATCTTTTTTGCAACTATACAAGCGTATCCGGCATTAAACAGGCTCAGGACTTATCCTGTAAATATCATGTAATGGAAATAATTGGAGATAAAATCAGACTTTTTTCCACAGCTGTGATACAATGAGTTACACAATAGAAAAAATAGTAGAAACGTAAATAGCAAAACAGGCGAAAGTCTGCGACGCAAAGCTACCAGGGTCTTTAAAATGACAGCCAGCTGCCGACTTCCTTATAGGATTATGCCTGCATGCGGGCTGTCATTTTTATGTAAAAATAAGTGGGGAAAAAAGTCTACCTTTTTCTCCATTTTTCTATTTTTTTAGACAGATCTGTTATCTGCCTGCCCTGGTTACTCACTGTATCATACTTACCCATTTATGAAATGTTTTATGGTCTACCCCCAGTCGTCTGCCTGCTTCCCTGGCACTGATGTGCTTCTTGGCCCACTGCCCATACACAATAGAAAAATCCGGCGGCAGCTCTTTTTTAGGCCGTCCAAACTGGATTCCTTTCACTTTTGCCACTTCAATTCCTTCCTTCTGTCTCTGCCGTATATTCTCACGCTCCACCTGGGCTACATAAGATAAAATCTGCAATACCAGATCTGCTATAAAAATACCCGTAAGATCATTTTCTCTGGCTCTCGTATCCAATAATGGAAAATCAATTACGACAATATCCACTTCCATCTCTTTCGTAATTTTGCGCCACTGCTGGATAATTTCGTCATAATCCCTGCCCAGCCGGTCAATTGATTTAATATACAGCACATCGCCAGACTTTAACTTTCTGATTAACTTCTTATACTGGGGACGTTCAAAGTCTTTCCCCGACTGTTTATCTTCATAGATATGATTCCGCATAATCCCTGCTTTTTCCATTGCCATCATCTGACGGTCCGTGTGCTGCTCTTTTGTTGATACGCGAACGTACCCATATTGTTGTTTTTTCAATTTATTTCCTCCTTCTATTTCTTCTGTTTCACAATTATTATGCCACGAAGCCACAAAACTATAATTTCCCTTACTGGCATTTTCTATCAGCAAATTTTACACAATAAAAAACGGAAAGAATGTCATCCAGACATTTTTCCGCTTTTTACCTTAATCCGTATTTTATTATTATATCAACTTTACAACATACCGAATACTACTCCTTTGTTCTCTCTGCTTTTAAAAATCGGTCATTAATTTTAACCGCAACTGCATCTTCTTCCCTTACACCAGGAAGACAATGAATCTCCCCGTAATACCAGTCCATCCTCTGCTGACTGGAAAGCCTCCCAGTTGTTCCCGTGCAACCGTATCCTCTAAAATTGTATATTCTGCATTCCCCATATAAAATGAAGACGCATCCTTCTGATTAACCGCACACTGCTCTTTCCCCTCCCTGTTACGTATGACTGCTTCCTTTAATAAACCACATCCTGCTGCAGATATGCACAATACCGCTGCCGCTGCAACGGTGATTCCTAATTTTATTACTCTCTTCATTTTTCTTCCTTTCCCTTCTTCTCTATATGTCCATTATTCAAAAAAATCAAGTTTTATAGACAGCTATTTTTAAGCCCTGCCGCTTTTATAAGCCAATCATAACAATAAAATATAAGGAATCTATAAATATATAAGACAAAACAAATTTCCAGTCAATTACAAATATTTCTTGCATCTTAAAATCAACTGTGCTATGATACATCCGAACGAAGGCGTTCAGATAATACCAAATATTATCTGAACGCCTTTTTTATTTATAAATGGACAACACATAAAATTTATCTGTTAGGAGGTCTTTCTATGAATACTGGTGATACTGCTTTTCTCTTAATTTCAGCCGCTTTGGTTTTCCTCATGACGCCGGGTCTGGCATTTTTTTACGGCGGACTGGTACGCCGCAAGAACGTCTGCAATACGATGATGGCTTGCGTTTCCGTTATGGGTCTTTCCATTGTAATGTGGATTTTATTTGGCTATTCCCTCTCCTTTGGAGGAAACCATCTTGGTATAATCGGAGATTTCAGATGGTTTTCCTTTCAAGGGGTAGGTATGGATGCCGGTCCATATTCCGATACCCTGCCCCATCTTGTATTTGCCGCATTTCAAATGATGTTTGCCATGATCACTCCTGCCCTCATCACAGGCGCACTGGTTGGGCGTATGAGGTTTAAAGCTCTTTTCCTTTTTATCGCCCTCTGGTCGGTAATTGTATATTATCCCCTTGCCCATATGGTGTGGGGAGAGGGCGGCTTTCTTGCATCCATTGGTTCCATTGATTTTGCCGGCGGCAACGTGGTCCACATCAGCTCTGGCATCAGCGCTCTCCTTCTCGCCCTCTTTCTTGGCAGAAGACGGGGATATGAGACAACATCATATCGGATACACAATATTCCATTCGTGGTACTTGGCGCATCGCTGCTCTGGTTTGGATGGTTCGGATTCAATGCCGGCAGCGCCCTTGGTGCAAACGGATTGGCTGCCCATGCATTCATAACCTCTGCACTGTCGGCAGCAACGGCTCTGTTATCCTGGATGCTGATCGATGTAATAAAAGAAGGAAAGCCTACGATCGTAGGCGCATCCACCGGACTGGTGGTAGGACTGGTTGCAATTACACCCGGTGCCGGTTTCGTTCCTGTCTGGTCCGCCTTTATCATTGGCGCGCTGGTAAGCCCAATCTGCTATTTTACGGTAACATTCATTAAAAAGCACCTGAAGGTGGATGATGCACTGGATGCATTTGGATGTCATGGAATCGGAGGAATATGGGGCGGCATCGCCACTGGCCTGTTCGCCAGAAGCTCCATTAACAGTACGGCTAAATGGGATGGTCTGGTATTTGGAGATACCCGCCTGTTCACGGCACAGATCGTAGGCATTCTCGTATCCATTGCTGTTGCCGTGGCTGGTACTTTAATCTGTGTGGGAATTGTAAAACTGTTCACCCCCCTTCGTGTATCCCCCAAAGAGGAACAGCTTGGACTTGATATTTCGGAACATGGTGAAAGTGCGTATCCGTCTTTCAATGGTTTTGATTAAGAACAGGAGGAATGAATGATGATCATCAAAATAGAAGCAATTGTGCGGGAAGAGAAATTCGAAGATGTAAAGGACGCTCTGGATGGGATCCAGGTAAATGGAATTACCATTTCCCAGGTCATGGGCTGCGGCGTGCAGCGCGGATATAAAGAAATTGTCCGGGGAACTCAGGTAGATCTGATGATGCAGCCAAAAATCAAATTTGAAATCGTAGTATCCTCTCAGGAATGGGAAGAAAAGGTGATTACCGCCATTCAGAAAGCAGCGTTTACCGGAGAAGTAGGGGATGGTAAGATTTTCAGCTATGAAATAAGAAGTGCCATGAAAATACGTACCTGTGAAACGGGCTATGAGGCATTGCAATCCGATAATTAATGTAAAAACGTGTTTGAAAAGCAGGCAAAACTGCTTTCAAACACGCTGATTTCTATTCCACTCTTCTTTTAAAATACCATATTCATAAGTATCCTGCCATATTGGCTTCCCATGCTCATCAGACTTAAAGAAAATATTCTTTACCAGAAGCCCCTCTCTTCGCATTCCAAGGCGTTCCATCAGTTTCCAGGACTGCTGATTTCCCGGATTGCACATAGCCACTACCCGGCGGACTCCCCAATTCTGAAATCCCTCATCCAGCAGCGCTTTTGCCGCCTCTGCCGCATATCCCTGCCCCTGGTACTTAAGATTAAAGACATACCCAATCTCCCAGGTATCATACTTTCCTCTTTCAAAATATAGATTTCCAATCATTTTTCCATTTTCCTGGAGGCACACAGCCCAGAATGCTTTGCTGACCGACCGAATTCTCGCCTCCTCCTGGCATTTTTCCCTGGGAAATACCTCATATGGCTCATAATAAACAACTGCCTCGTCAGACAGATATTCGTACAAGTCCTCCCAGTCACTTTCCAGAAATCTGCGTATAACCAAACGCTTTGTTTTCAATTCCCTCATAAATACCTCCCCTGCTGCCATAGGATGTGTCAGTTCAAGAACTGTTATTCTTCTATACTCCTACATTATGAAAATCCGGGATAAAACTTTCCGATGCCGTTTCCCCTTCCTGAATAAAGCCATTGGTGAAGCCCAGCTCAATTGCATAGTCCACCACACGCCTGTATTCCCTAACCGTGACCTTCCTGTTAATCTCGGGGAAATCAAGTACCTTTTCCAGAGGAGTATACTGATTCATAATGATGATGTAAATCTGGTCCCCATACGTTTCGTATAGATATTTCAGCACCTCCATGGAATCCCTGGTATGCCCAGGCAGAATCAGATGGCGTACAATAACCCCTTTCTTTATCATCCCATGGCTGTCAAATTCCGCCTCTCCCACCTGACGGACCATTTCTCCAATGGCACTTTTGGCATACCGGCTGTAGTCGGGCGCATTGGAATAACGCTGTGCAATCCGGGAATCCATGTACTTAAAATCAGGCAGATAGACATCTACGTATCCCTCCAGCATCCCAAGTGTTTCTGCTTTTTCATATCCGCTGGAATTATAGACCACAGGCAGAGCGAATCCGCGGCTTCTTGCCAAATCAATCCCTTCCAAAACCTGAGGTACATAGTGCCCTGCTGTCACCAGATTGACGTTTGCAGCCCCCTGCTCCTGCAGTTCCAGGAAAATGCCTGCAAGCCTGGATACCGGAATCTTTTTCCCCCATTCTCCTGAGGCAATTGACTGGTTCTGGCAAAATACACAGCCCATAGAACAGCCGGAGAAAAAAACAGTCCCCGATCCCCATTCCCCGGAAATACAAGGCTCCTCCCACATATGCAGAGCCGCCCTGGCAACGATAAGCTCTGACGTTTCTTTGCAATATCCCCGCCTGCCCTTATTACGGTTCACATGGCACTCCCTGGGGCATAGGGTACAGTCCTCTAATAATTGACTTCTATTTTCCATGTTATTCACTTCCATATAAATTCTATGGGGACATTATAGCCTATCATTCATAAAATAACAAGTAGAAGCAGTCCCGGAATTTGCATGGGATAGCAACATGCACCGCCAGATGCATACATCAAAAATGACAGCTCCCATAAGGGGGCTGCCATAAGGGGACTGCCATTTCATATCTGTATAATCATAACTCTATCTGAGTGTCATAACTATTTCTGAATAAACAATGGAACATCCGTCAGCTTCTCCATTCCATTTTCCACGATCAGGTATCCGTCTTCAAAACGTATCCCCGGAATATCTGCCTCGAATAATGGAATATCAATAGAAATAACCATGTCTTTCTCAATGGATACACTGCTGGATGGTCCCAGTATAGGCGGTTCAAACTCAATAACCCCAATACTGTGAAGCCCGGAATACATAAAGTTCTTTTCATATCCCGCTTCTTTCATGACCTGCCTTCCCATTGCCTCCACCTGGCTTCCGACATTACCGGGAATCAAGTTTTCTGCACATATCTGCTGTGCCCGAATAGATGCTTCAACGGCTGCCAACGCTTTTTCTCCGGGATTTCCAACGAGTATTGTTCTTCCACACGCCCCATGATAGCCTTCATACCTGGGCGCAAGCGTGACAATTACCACATCATTATCTGCAATTTTCCGATTAGTAGTCCGTGCCAGTATATGCTTTGTATTTGGTCCGGAAGCCACAATCGGATCAATCCCGTAGCCTTCACATCCCATCTTACGCATAACATATTCCGCCTCTGCAGCGATTTCACGCTCTGTAATACCCGGGCGTATAGCCTCTATGGCTGCCTTCATTCCCGCATTAGCAATGGCATATGCCCTTCGTATCACTGCGATCTCGGCCTGGGATTTCAGACCTCTTACCGGCTCCAGCAACTTATCTGCATCCACCAGACTTGCCGGATGAAAAGCATTTTCTACCGCTTCATAGAGGTCTGCCCCCATATAAAGCTTTCCAGCCAGTCCCACTCTTTCGGGTGCCTTTTGAACAAGCTGTTTTACAATTTGTTCCAATGGCTCAACAACTGAAAATGGATAATCCTCATCCTCAGCAGAAAATTCAGATAATACTTTGATATTCTGTATCGCAGAAATTTCTTTTGCATACCCTTCTGTCTCCGGTCCGGTCAAAATAACCGGATCACAGCCAGCCAAAAACAAAACCAGCACATTTTCAAAATGAGTTGGTAAATCCGCATAATATCTGGCATAGGCATTTCCATGTGTGGCTCTGTCATCACTATACGCCAGGATAACATCCAATTGATTATCTTTCATAATCTTCTGCACTTTTTCCCAGCGCCTGGGATACTCTTCTCTTGGTATTCTGACTGCTTCCTGCTGCATATGTTTTCTCCTTTTGAACATCCAAATAAAAGTGCTCATGTTATCGTTACTTTTAAAAGAGCCTTTTATAGAACCGTTTTAATATCATTATACCTGGATTATTGAGGTTGTCATCCTTTTATCTTGTGTAAAAGTAACACTTTCTTGTGCAGGCTTATCCCAAATGCCTCACTTATAATTCAATATACCCATGCTATATGTCTCATTATTTTGTCTGGATAGTAGCAGGCTGATAGGGACGCAGTTTCAGCCTGGATAAATACAGCATCATAGGGACACAGTTTTAGCCTGAAAATTAACAGCATCATAGGGACACAGTTTCAGCCCGAAAATTAACAGCATCATAGGGACACAGTTTCAGCCCGAAAATTAACAGCATCATAGGGACACAGTTTCAACCTGAAAAATAACAGCCTCGTAGGGACGCAGTTTCAACCTGGATAAATCCGTCTGTGTTCCTGGATAATTACTCAGCAGTACTTTACCGGTTCCATAATTCTGGATGTTAATCTGCGTTTCTTCCTCATAAAAATTGCATACAATGATCAGTCTCTTATCCCTCAGCGTTCTGACATAAGCCAATACTTTTTCATCCTCTGTACAGATCATCCGGAAGTCCCCATAGACCAGCACCTCATTATCCTTCCGCATCCGGATCAGCTTCTGGTAATGATAGAAGACAGAAGTGTGATCTTCCAGACACTGCTTAACATGAATATCCTTATAGTAAGGATTTACACTGATCCAAGGCTCTGCCTTTGTAAACCCTGCATGTTTGGAATCATCCCACTGCATAGGCGTTCTTGCATTATCCCGGCTATTGCGGTAAATATATTCCATTATTTTCTCTTCCGTCCATCCCTCCGTTGCTTTCCTATAATAAAAATTCAGAGTCTCTATATCACGGTAATCGCTAATATCCGAAAACTTTATATTTGTCATTCCCAACTCTTCTCCCTGGTAGATAAATGGTACTCCTTTCAATCCATGAAGCATGGTAGCCAGCATCTTAGCACCTGCTATCCGGAATTGTGGATTATTGGATACATACCTGGAAACAGATCTGGGATTATCATGGTTGTTCAAAACCAGCCCCTCTAACTCATCTGGTTCCAGTTTCCCCTGCCATTTTTCCAATACTTCCTTTATATCTTTTAATGTATAGGGTTTGGGAGACCAGTCGCCGCTTCTCACTCCATCCAGGTCTATTATACCGAATTGAAAAATCATATCCAGTTCATGATGTTCCGGCTTCGTATACATTCTTGCCGTCAGAGGATTATTACCGCCTGTCTCCCCAACGGTAACGGTATCTGCTCTTTTTCCATACGTATTTCTGTTTAGTTCACTCAAAAATTCATGCAGTCTGGGTCCGTTGCCCATGATGTTATTATCCAGATCCTTGCTGATATAATCTATTGCATCCAGCCGAAATCTCCGGATTCCTTTTTCAATCCAGAAATTAACCATTGCAAACAGACTGCTTTTCATCTTCGGATTTTCCCAATTCAGATCCGGCTGCTTTTTACTAAAAGTGTGCAGATAATATTGTCCTGTTTCCTCTGTATATTCCCATGCACTTCCGCCAAAAAATGCCTGGAAATCCGTTGGTTCTCTACCATCCGCCCCATCTCTCCAGATATAATAATCCCGGTAGGGGTTATCCTTAGACTTCCTGGCCTCCTGAAACCACGGATGCTCATCCGAGCTGTGATTTAATACCAGGTCCATCATAATGCTGATATTATTTCTACTGCATTCATCAATCAAAATCTGCATATCTTCCATCGTTCCAAACTCGGCCATGATGTTATAATAATCGCTGATATCATAACCATTATCATCATTTGGGGACTGGTATACAGGGCACAGCCAGATTATTTCCACTCCCAGTTCTTTTAGATAAGGAATTTTCTCACAGATCCCCTTCAGATCACCGATCCCATCCTGATTGCTGTCATAAAAGCTTCTGGGATAAATCTGGTAAACCACCTTATTGTGCCACCACTTCTTTTCTTTTACTTTTAAAGTTGCCTCCATCGCCATCTCCATTGCTCCCTCTTCTGCTTCCTCCATCGTTACCTCTCTTGCTTCCTCCATTGCTGCTCCCTCTACTGTTTCCTCCATCGTTACCTCCATTGCTCCCTCTTCTGCTTTCCCCATCGTTACCTCCTCTATTCTTCTTTACTTCTGTCAGTTCTGCAATTATAATTTGATTATATAGCAGTATTTCCGGACCGTCTCCCATAATTTTGATTAAAACTATAACGATTTTGACATTTCGGTAACATTTCAGTTTACATTTTAATCTTTACACTGCTTGATATAAAGGAATAAAAAAAGAACAGGAGGTACCCGCTCATGAAAAATCCTGATACGCTGAAAGACTACACCATACACGGCACTGGAGATTGTCCGCTCCATGTCTACAACCAATATTATACCGACCGCATTCTATCTGTATATTATCACTAGCATAAGGAAATAGAACTGATTTACGTGGAAAAGGGTCCCGTGGATATTATCGTCAACGGCATTCCCTGTCAGGTAAAGGATGGGGACTTTATCTGCATCAACAGCGAAGAACTTCACCAGCTTCATAGCGTGGGAAATCTGCCTTCCATCCATCATGCCCTGGTTTTTCTGCCTGACATTCTTCAATTTGAATATCCGGACGCTGCTCAGACCCACTATATCTATCCCCTTATAAACCAAAGTCTTATCCTCCCCCGCATCATTCCATCGGATGCCATTTATGGTGAAAAGATACGTACCGCCTTTCTGGAAATACTCCGGCTATTTGAAATCCGGACTCCTGGCTGGTATCTGGGAGTCAAATCATGTATTTATCAGATACTGACCATCCTGATCTGCGAAAACCTGCTTATTGCAGAACCCGGCATACATCATCCGGATTATAAGACAGCTCTTGTAAAAAAATCCATGCAGTACATTCACGAACATTACCAGCAGAAAATTTATCTGGAAGAACTGGCAGCCAATGTCAGTATGAACACACAGTATTTCTGCCGGTTTTTCAAAAGTATTGTAGGAAAAACTCCGGTAGCATATATCAACCATTACCGTATTACACAGGCAGCCCGGCTCCTGCAATCAGAAAATATCTCCGTTACAGAAGCCGGGCTGCGCACCGGATTCGAAAATCCCAGTTATTTTATTAAACTATTCAAAGCTCAAAGCCAAATGACCCCTTCCGATTATAAGAAATTATTCTATTAATCCACAATCTCAAATATTTCTTCCAGGCTGTTGATTTGGTATGTCGCCAGAGCACTTTTACTTCCGATGATGCAGGAATGTATCCCCAGATTCACAGCCCCCTGAATATCACTGGCTTCACTGTCACCGATTAACAGGACCGATGTTTCATCAAAATTTGGAATGTGGGTCTTCACATATTCCATAAACTCAATCTGTGGTTTCTGGTATCCTACTTCTTCACTGATAAAATATGCCTTAAAAAACGGATACAGCCCGCTTGCATGAAGTCTGGCATACTGGGTGGAAGCCACACCATTGGACACCACATATAAGCGGTGGTTCTCACTCAGCCGCTTCACGACTTCTAATGCACCTTCTTTCATCATTGCTCCATTAGCCAGTTCATTTTGATATTCCTCTTCAAAGCTATCTGCAATATCTTCGATTCCCAATTCCTGAAATGTCAATCGAAAGCGCTGATTAAGCACTTCCTCCCGTGTTACATTTCCAAATTCATACTCCCGCCATAAATGATGGTTAATCCTGGAATAACACTCCATTAATTTCGCTGTAAATTCTATCTTATATCGTTCAAATATCACATTGAGCGCCCTTTGCTCACAAGCTTTAAAATCAAACAATGTCTCATCCAGGTCGAACAGTAAATCTTGATAATGCATCTGATACCTCCAATTAAAACCCTTTTATAATACTTATATCTTACTATTTATCTATAAAATCTGCAATACTTGTGATCACTTCTTCCGGTATATGTTTTTCTCCCAGGTAACTGTTGGCTCCATCCTCATACTTGCCAGGCATAAAAAAATGTGACAGGCCCGGAAAAGACTGAAACTCCCAGTTCTTTTTATCTTTAAACTGATCTTCCCAGATATTGAAATCATCCATTGTGACCTGATAATCTTCCTCACCCTGTAAAACCAGAACCGGCATCGCCATCTTCTCTGCCTCTTTTACGCTGTCATAATCAAGGATACTCTTCATATATTTAACCGTCTGTCCCATAACTCTCTCATCAGCCCCCAGCGAATCAATATTCTTCATCTTTTCAATTTCCTGGTATAGTTGATCATAGGATGCTGTTACTTCTTCTGTTGGATTCTTCTCCATACTCTGTAAAAATTTACACTGTCTCTCCAGAGTATCTGCAAATCCTCTTGCCGGTGCTCCCATCATAACACATCCATCCGGTGAGGCTGCCTCAGCAATCGCCGGCATCATCTGGCCTCCCTGGCTGTGACCCACCACATATACTTTTGTGATACCTTTTTGCTCTCTCAGCATTTTAACCGCTGCTGCTGCATCGTTTACAGTCTCATCATATACCGTAAAATCAGGATCGGCTGCAAGCTCTTTTCCATATACATAACTAATTTTATCATAGCGGTAGGATGCTATCCCCTTCTGGGCAAGCCCCCATGCCAGATCCTGAAACGGTTTTAACTGTCCTGACGTTTCATCCTTATCAGACGAACCAGAGCCGTGGACAAATACCACGGCTGCATATTCAGTCTTATTTTCAGGCTGGGTGAAGATTCCCGGCAATTCCCAGCCATCTCTTACTTTTAAGTTCATAGCAGTCTCTTTCACACCTTCCGGCATGGAGATATCTTCAGAAGCCTCCTCATACACACCTGTATGAATACCGCCTATTTTTCCGTCTTTATCAAAGCTGACCACCATATTCCAGGGCTGTGTTTCAAAGTCACATGGGACCTGTATATTCGTATACTGCGGTGATTTTTCACCTACCCATGCCTCTTTTATCTCTTTTAATTTACCGGAAGCTGCAACTGCAGGTGCCAGGGACTGTTCCAGTTGTCCATTATCCAGCACTTTCTTCATTTCATCCACAAACTGATAATCCGTTTTTATCTTATCATAATCCCCGGATACAATATCATTTGCAAATGCCTTTGCCTGCTCCATTAGTTTCCCTTCATCTGCATCTGCTGCATCTGATCCGGTCTGCGCCTCAGTTACTGTTTCTTTCACATCTTCGCTCTCTGCCTCAGTTCCAGCTTGCTCCGTTGTTTCTTTGGCTGATTCTGTTTCACCATTGCTCATTGTTTCCGGCGCCTGTGTACTGCCCTGTGTAGTGCTCTGGGTCGTGGCTTCACTCTGCGTGTCACCACTTTTATCCTGCCCGCATCCAGCCATAATCAACGCAATTCCTAACACCATAACTACTAATTTAGTTCTCTTCTTCATAATATCCTCCTATCTGTACAAGATCATGTACTTACATCATCCATTTCCGGTAAGATCGGCAAATGCCTCTCCTCCTGAGCTGGCTTAATTATAGCACACCCCTTGCAAAGCTCAAGCATGGGTGCATAATATACCGCATTTGATGATCAAAATACAGTATATTCGGATAGGTAAGATTAAGAAGAATAAGATTCCAGATTTCAGGAAATATTTAATTTCCAAGAATATATTTTTCCGCAAATTCCTCAGCATCTAAAGGTTTTCCATAAAGAGGTCCCTCAGCTTTTCCACACCCCAGCTTCCTTAATACCTCCGCCTGCTCCGGGTTTTCAACGCCTTCTGCTATCGCGCACACCGAAAGTCCCCTGCATGCGTTCATTACGAACTGTAAAATCTTCTCTACTCTCTTATTTTCCAATAAACAGTCCGCCAGGCTGCTGTCTATTTTTAAAATGTTTATATCCGAAGTTGCAAAAATATAGGTATTGGCGGAACTAAATCCATAAGCTCCGATAGATACTCCAAATCCAGCTTCTCTCAACTTTCTTACCCTATCAATAATCTCTTTATTTTCTTCCGTATCCCCATTATCTCTCATCCCAATTTCAATCAGTTCCGGTGCAATACCATACTTACGAACCAGTGCAGACAAAACTTTCTCAATATCCGGTTTCAGAAAAGTAATTTTTGAAAAATTTACCGACACGGGCAATACTTTTTTCCTTTGCTGAATCCACTGCTGCATATTTTGACATACATACTCAAGTACGTAAAAATCAATTATATTTACCCGTTCGGTATCTTCCATCCGTTCTAATAATGTATTTGCCTGTAACAGGACTCCTTCCGGTGACCGGTAAGAAACTCCGGTACGGGCCCCAACTGCCTTATTTGTCTGTAAATCAAATCTAGGATACATCTGTATTACAAATTTATTTTCATCTATTTTTCTTTGCAGCATTTCCTCTGTGACGGACTGGTGTAGATCTGTTTTATCATATTGGTAAAGCTTTGCCGCCGTTTTGCGGCGGTAGAAATCCCGTTTATCAGCATACATCATCTCATCAGCATCGTAAATCAGCTGTTGTACGTTTTCACTGCCATCCGACCAGCGGTGTCCGATAGATATACAAAAATTTGTATCCTCACGTGCAAGCTTTTCCACCTCTTCCACCCGTGATTGAAAAAACATACTGTCCACATCATAAAGCAAAACCACAAATTCATCTCCACCTATACGAAAAATATAAGCTTTCGGAAACATTATCTTAAGCCGATTTGTAATTTCAATCAATATCCGGTCTCCCTGCTGATGCCCATACCGGTCGTTTATTTCTTTCATGCCATTGACGTCTACATAAATAATTCCAAGTGGCTTTCCAACCGGTTCTGCAGCTATATCATCCAGTCCCTTCATAAATGCATTCCTATTAAGAACGCCGGTGAGCAGATCTGAGTAACTTGCCTTTTCCAAATATTCTTTCGTCTTCTGCCGCTGCATACTGACCGCGATAAAGCAGCCGAGTGTGTGAAGCAGTGAAGAGATATTTTTTATTTTAAAAGAAGGAGGATTGTCAACTCCAATATAGGCAATCAATTTATGCTCCTGAAAAATTGGTGCGGCTACCAGAGAATGGATCCCCTGGGCTTTCAGAATCTCGAATCCATCCGGATGATTGGAATCCCGCTCAGAGTCCAGATCAGAAATTACAACGCATTCATGCCTGTCAAAAAAGACCCGCCAGTTATCAAGCAGCTCAATATCCAATCCCTGCAGATTTGCAACCTGTGGTTCCACTCCTTTTGCACACCATTCATACAGATTATCCATTGTTTTTTCATTGACCCGAAACAGATAGGTACGCTCAGCTCCCAGAAAAGTTCCAATTTTTTTCAGAACTTCATCCATTACCAGATCAATTTTTGTTGCACTGTGAAGCTGCTCCACACAATCCAAAATCATAATCTCTGCATCCAGGGCATTTCTTAATTCCCCATTCTGTTTTTCCTTATCTGTTATATCAAAAGCAATCTCAACGCGTGCCGGTCTGCCTTCCCACACCAGCAATTTATCCTTGAGCAGGTAATGGCGTTTTAGCAACGGGTTCGTAATTTCCCAGGTATAAAAATCATCATAATTCAGATATTTATTCGTACAAAAATCACAGGGAGTTTCTCTTCCCTGCAAAACTTCATAACATTTTTTCCCCTGCAGATCAGATACGCCAAACCCTTCTTTTCCTGTTTTATTCATAAACAGCAAATCATAGTTCTTCGTATCCGCAACATAAAATAACTCCGAAATCTCATTCAAGAAACTAGACATATCCATAAAGTAAAACTCCCCCCTCTCCCAGATTCAAACCATCTGATATCTCTATCTAAGGAATCATTGTGGAAGTGCATTTGTCATATAATGTTATAAGTTATTATATTTGGTAGTAAAAGGAAAATCAATCCTTTCAAATAGAAGTTTTATAAAAATTATAGTTGACGTATAATTTGGGATTTGATAGAATATAATAGTTAACAGATGCGGCGACATAGCCAAGTGGTAAGGCATGGGTCTGCAACACCCTGATCACCAGTTCAAATCTGGTTGTCGCCTCTGAAAAGTCCCTGGAAATGGATATCCAGGGATTTTTTATTTCTAACTATTCGAAATCTATTTCTGTCTACAATTTCTGCCTACACAATCTTCATATTAATAATATCAAAGTTATTTCCCGACAATTCCCGAAATGCCCGGGCAAACTGTTCGCTGTCCCTTGTCCGCAGGCTTTCCTGTATGTCATGTGATATGCGGGACCAGTGTGCAACGGGTTCTTCACCGGTTTCCTCTACACGAAGAATACTTCCATTTAATAACAACAACGTAATTTTCCCATAGATTTCCCTAATAGCCGCAAGGGGACAATAATGCACAACTGCCTGCAATCCGGCGCTGAGGGTGGCCACCAAAGACCTTTTCTCATCCGATATGGATGTTGCTTCAGAAATGGAGTCTAATATATCCTCGGGAATGTACGGAAACACATACCGGAAAACAGGTTCGCTGGTGATAATGAGCAGCTGCAGGGCTTCCAGGAAGGTCTTCAATTTATATTCCAGCATTAAGCCCTTCGTATTATATAATATGGCTGGTTCTCCTACAGCAATTGCCAGTGTTCCTACGCCATTGCGTGTTCTTGTAACCCCCAGTTTGTTCAGCAGTCCGATTGTACGGCGAATGGTGATTTCCGAAACATGATAGAGATCTGCCAAATCCGAGGTACCTGGCAGTAATTCTCCAATTGGATAAATCCCCTGATTAATCTTACATACCATATCAATTGCAATTATATCACAGTATCTGGTACGCCCCTTTCGCGGTTCCCAGCAGAAAGATTCCTGTGCTATATTTTCATAGTCTACACTTTCCTGATCTAAATTTTCCACAACTATATGTTCCCGATCTATATGTTTAAATTCTAAATTTTCATATTCTGCAATTTGCGATTTCATCTGTATTTCTTTTAAGCCGTACCCAATTTTATCAAACAATTCTCCTATTAATTGTTCCATCTGCCGCATCACAGGGTTTCTGCTGCCTTTTTGGAAATCTTCTACGCATTGGACATACCCCTGGTCTATTTTCTGCAGAAGAATAATCGTTTCACTTTCTCCGTAACAAGTATACAGAACATCCAGGAATGCAATTCCGGCAAAAATTATGACATCATAATAAAGGCTTAATGCTGTCTGATTCCCAAGTGCCTTCAGAGATTTTTCAAATTGCTGATACACTTGCCTGCCTGAAAACGGACTTCTATGATCTAAAGATTGCAACACGTCTGAATTATTCTCTCCTATGTGAAACATGCTCTGATAACAGATAGATGGTAAAATTAATTTTAGGCTCTTGCTTAAATCCGTTAATGCTCCGGCACGTTTTTTTAAAAATTCACTTTCAACATAATGATCATTCTGTTTTGATAATATGGAAGTGGCCTTACCACGGTTAAGCTTTATAAGACCATCATTTTCAAGCATTTTAAGTGCCCTCTGTGCCGGACAATAAGAGACCTGATAGCGGTTTGCTATATCTCTGGCTGATGGAAACTGCTCACCGTCATCATAAAACCCAAATTGTATCTGGTCGGCAAGTATGCGATAAATAGTTTGTTCCTGACTGTTAGGGTTATGCATCATGTACTTCCTTTCCATAATTTATCCTCTCATATAAAATACCATAAGATCTATTTATAATAACACAGAATACTTATCATAACACCAAATACAAAAAACTCTAGAAAGTAATCTTTCTAGAGTTTCTACAGAGGCGACAACCAGATTTGAACTGGTGATCAGGGTGTTGCAGACCCATGCCTTACCACTTGGCTATGTCGCCGTATCTATTAACTATTATATTCATTCCGATGATCAAATATTCCTAAAAAAATCTGACCAAATTAAATGACTCCAAGGGGATTTGAACCCCTGTTACCGCCGTGAAAGGGCGGTGTCTTA